>OGPS01000013.1_pt1 | contig 193519 bp, 151 predicted proteins | sample 1552931 | NCBI WGS metagenome assembly OGPS01 (sample SAMEA2580252, study PRJEB22360) | human gut metagenome | biome: human gut; feature: human-associated habitat; material: faeces | place: Denmark | collected 2008/2010 | reverse complement strand
GGGACTCCCACAGCCTCAATCTTTCGCTTTATACTTTGCTCTATTGGTAACAGTATAACCCATGAGTCAGATTCCGTAAAATCACATTCAACACCCTGTTGCTGCACGAATACGCTCAAATTTTTGACGCTATCTTTATTTTGTTTATTAGTGACAGCACATAGAGTTTTATGATTATTTGCGGCTTTAGCGAATAATAATATATTGGTGTCTACTGTCGCGCTCTCAAATATTTTTACTCCTGCAAAATCTATGAGTAGTTGAGGATCAGTATTTTTCGCGAAGAATTCACGGGTCTTTTCACCATAACCGGCACGCATCCATTTATTAGATGTAATATAACAAAGATGACCATTGGGTTTGAGTAATTGATAGCCACGTTCATAGAAAAGACAATAAATATCTCCTGTTTTAGCAAAAGTTTTATAGCCACACGGCTCATAAAGTTTGGCTAATTCTCCGCCATTATTCTGTAGTTGGATGTAAGGAGGATTACCTATTACAATATCAAATCCATCATTGACACCAAACATCCAAGCAGGGTCAAAGAATGGACTTTCTGCATTTTGATCGTATGGATTCCAGGCTGCTAGCTGTTTGGCATCTTCTGGTGCAAAATCTTCATCATCGGCAAGTAATTTTGCTAATTTTTCACGAAGAATTTGATCTTGTTCTCGTAGGATACTTTTACGGTTGGCTGTCTTTGCAGAAAAGTGCTCATGACGTATTCTTGTCAATTCTTCCTTGGTTGGTTCTATTTCCGGATTTTCAAATAGACTGCGAGATACTTGCCTTTTCTTTGATATAAGTGAATTTGCGGCAACAAACTTAGTTTCAAGGTTTGGTAATGTTGGAATACCAAAATTGGGTTTAGTTGCATCTTTCTCACAGCTACAAATAAGCGAAATAAAGAAACGTAATTTGGTTATCTGTGCAGCAATACGTTGTATATCACTTCCATAAATGCAGTTTTCTATAATCGCCAACTTTAAGTCATATACTTTTTCATTCGGAGATATACGAAGGAGAATATCAACCATGCGATTGAGTAATCCCATAGGGAAAGCTCCTGATCCACAGGCTGGGTCGATAATTTTAATGTTTTTCAACTTGTCTGCTATTAGTATGTAGTCATCCGCGTGGTTCTTATCGAGAGAAAAATTATTTTCAAACAAAGAACGAATTAATGGTGTATCACCTAAGTATGCAATAAGACTTTCGTCTACCATATAATTAACAATTTCACGAGGAGTATAGAACGACCCACTTTGGTTTCGTGCTGTTTCTTTCGTTTCTGGGTTGTATGCTCCTAAAAGATTTTCAAAAACCTTACCCAACAGTTCCGGATCAAGAGCTACTTGCTGTTCCTCTGGAGAATTTTCTTCTATTGTAAAATTATAGCGGCTTAGAATAGATATTAATCCTTTTTCTGGTTCAAAAAACAAGTTGTTGGGTACAACAGCACGGTTTCGGTATCGTCCGTCTGCAAAGCATTTATCGTTGCGACTAAATCCGTCGTGATAAAAAGCTTGTTCAACACCGTCAATTTTCTTGGTTTTGTCAAGACATTCAAAAAGACCACCGTTGAGAAAAGGTACTTCAGCAAATAAATTAATAACTTCATTTTCGCTGATGCTAAACATTTCTGCATAGCGATAAAGGGTCTTTATATCTTTTTTTACATTTGTAGCAAATTTGCGTTTATTTCCCTGTTCATCATCTATCGCACGATTGAGTGTAGCAAAGAATAAGTTTTGAAGGATTGCATTGTAATAATTTCCAACTGTTTTACTATAAGGATCAAAGTCTTTTAAGATAGTTCCTAAATAATCGATATCAAATATTTTACTTGGCACCAAATCTTTTTGTTTAATAAACCACACAAACATGATACGAGTTATCAGGCGGATTATTTTTGTTTCCAAATCTTCGCGATCGTCATCTTCTATTGCAATATTATTAGGAAAAGATACATTGGATGAAGGTTCGATAACCCACTGATACCATTCAAATAAGTCTTTGTAGAACTGTTTGGTCAGAGCTTCAACTGAAAATGCAGCAGTAATGTCACTAAGCGTTTGTTTACTATTTTTTAATACACCGAACTGTTCTACTGCTGTACGGCACCCACGCCCTTCGCCAAGGAGATAAGTATAACGTTTTGTATTGGTCGATATTTTCTCATAATTTCCTTGTTTATCAAATCCCCATGTTTCACTTACATACGAAAAACGAAGAACACTTTCGTTCTTTCTATAGCAAAACATAAAAGCACCTGCGTAACCCATATTACGCCAGTCGGAAGTAAGCATATCACGGATTCCACGTCGATTGTGCTCAATATCCACCTTTTCAGTTAATTCTACTTCATATATGGCAATAGCTTCACCATCAGCAAGAGATATTTTGCCAAGATTCAATGCTTCTTTTGCCAAACGACTATTTACGTGTACAGCTGATGGACGGTTCCAGAAACTCACTTTGTTTCTGAATATGTCATGGAGTAATTGTTGCCACGCTTCTCGATTATATTTGGATTCTATGATTTCTTTGTAGTTCATGTTAATTGTATTTTAATTAAACGATTCAGATAAAATGATCTCTGCTTCAGTTTCCTGTTCATTCAATAATGATTCTTGTGCAGTGTAATATGGTGCATATTTTTTAGCCATATCTATGATTTCAGCAAGAGCTTCATTATGAGTCATACGTGCTTTTCCACCCACACGTCGTAAATCTTTTTGAATTCGCTGCAAACGTTTAGCTATATAAGTGATAACACCACGCTCTGCTAAAGTCTTAAGTTGTGCTACTTTTATAAATAAGTCATTATCATCAATTTCTCGTATAAAATTATTCAGTAAGTTGACAGCCATATTAACCTGTGCACCCATTGTTGTCTGTTCGTCATGGATGGTTTCTTGCGAACGCATCTCGTCGTCTTGTATTTGGCGGAATTTTTTTAAAGCCATGTTTACGTGTTTGTGGTGCTGTTCAATACGTTCTACGGGGGGCTCTTCTTTTTGAGCCTTGAAGTATTTGAGTGCATCAAGTACAGATAATTCTTCAGGGCTTTTAGATACTAAGAAAAATACTTTGCGGAAATTAGTTTTAAGGAACACAAGTGTATCATTTGAAAGTGTAACTCCGTCAATATTATTTGCTTTGCGTCCTGTACGACTACGTAATGAAAGTTTTGCTATACGGTTATATTCTCTACGGTTAGTTTGATAAAGTGCACGGAGTTCTTCATAATAAGGAAGTTCTTGATTACATTCCTCTTTTTGTCTTTTCATGCCTTCATCAAATAGTTTACTAAGGTCACGGTCAATGATTTCTTCTCGTGAGTAAATTTGATTATCTTCACCAAATGTGGAATGAAATGTTTGAATCTTGCTCAATGCTATCTGTTTGAGATTAATTTCACGATTCCCTTCACGAGAGGGGTAGAATACATAATTATAGATATGTTTAGATGCTGAACCAATACGGTTTACACGACCGATGCGTTGCATTAGACGTGTGCTATTCCAAGGGGTGTCATAATTCACAATAACATTAGCACGATGTAAATTTACTCCCTCAGCTAATACATCTGTGGTGAGAATGATATTATAATCATTCATTTTTGTCTTGTAGTTTGCATCGAAATTTTCACGAATTGTCTTGAATTGTTTACTTCGATTATCAGCAGAAATAACTAATACATCCTTGCGATTGATACGGCGAGCTAAGTACTCAACTGTATCAACAGATTCTGAAAATACAACTAGTTTTTTTTCTGGATTACGTTCTGTTTTAAAAAACTCGTGTTTAAGCAACTCTTCAAATTTTACGAATTTAGAATCATCCTCATCTGTTATATCTGTCCATTCGGTACATAATTTTTCAAGTATATCTTGATCATTGTGTAACATTTCAATAAATTCAGGTTTGAAGTCAGCAGCTGCAAATACCGCATTCTTTGGATTATCTTCCGCTTTGGCATTTAGTTTTTCTTCTATTTCTTCATCGCTTAATCCTGATTCTAATAGCATATTAATATCAAGGTCGGGAGCGATGAATACTTTATCGCGTTCAAACATGTCTATCATATTTTGATTCGCTTGACAAAAATTATATAAAGATACTTGAAATGCATAAAAGCTACTTTCAAGACGTTTGACCAATCCATTTTTACGGATACCAGCCAAACTGCGGCTTATCAACTCTGCATTATCATACAAACCTTGAGCTGATTCTGGCTTCAAATAAGCAATAGCTTGATAACGTGCGTAAGTCAAACTCTTTTCAAGTATGAACATGGCATGCTCAAACAGATCTGCAAGATGTTCATTTAGTTCATAACAGCTCTCAATGGGACGTTCCACTTTAGGGAAACCATTGACGTCCTTATTATAACGAGGTATACTTTCAATATCTGTTCTAGTACGTCTGACAGTCAATGGTTTGATTATTCTGTCACGTACACGTTCTGCTAACTTTTTGAAATGGCTGACATTAAAATCAGGTTCTTTTCGAAGTCTCTTGAATTCTTTAATGAGAGGTGCAAAAAATGCTGTTAGATTAGATACACCATCAATTGTACAATGGCGAGGATCTTGAAACAATTGTATTTCATTATATATATCTGCTGGGGTATTGTTCATTGGTGTTGCGGAAATAAGCATGACTTTCTTTTTATATCCTGGTATATTTCCTGTTTCAATACGAGGCATTTTGCATATTTCTTGTAATTGTTCAAAAGCAGCAGTTGTATGTGAACGAAATTTATGTGCTTCATCCACAAGTATGAGGTCAAACTCATCTGCATTCCAATAGTTGTAATTATCTTCATCTAAGATTTTTGACAAACTTCCATTGGAAACAAAATTTGCATATTTATCAATTCCGAAATCCTTGAATGTAGCTTTCCAGTTTTGTTCAACAGCAGGGGGATATACAACGAGAATTTTAGTCTTATCTCTACCGTTTTCTATCAAGAATTTCTTGGTTATCATAGTTGCGATGACAGTTTTACCAAGACCAACTACGTCAGCAAGAAAAAAGCCATCATAGCGTAGCAGCTTTTGATACCCTTCGTTAACTGCATCCATTTGATAATCATATTTTTTGTATCCTTCTGGCATATCAAACGGGTTGTTATCATCTGTAGCCATCATTCTGTCTGAAAAATATTCCATTAACATTTTAATATACAGCTCGTATGGTGAAACATCTCCTTTTAGATACGTACGGTCAATAGAGATTTTAATATCATCAGCTGTTATTTCACAACCCTCAGCTTCTTTCCAGAGTAATTCAAATTCATCTTTTGCAAACTTGACATCATCATAACGATTTAATTTTACGTTAAATTCATATTGACGATCTTCCGAAATGCCAAGACCATTACCTGATAAATTACTTGACCCTGTTATAGCCACACCTTGGGTATATTGATTAAAATCATCTGGATAAAGTACATAAATTTTAGCATGAATTTTCTTTGATGGGTGGGCGCGCATCTCTAATTTTCCATCTACGAGATCTTGTACCATTTGAAACATTCCATCTTCAACCTCTTTACTATAATGGGATTGTTCTATATCCTGACGTATTTTCCGTAGACAGTCTTCCTTTACTTCTTCTTCTGCTCCAAAGAATATCCTTCCTTGTCTTGCGGCTTGTGCAATGTATTTATCTACATCAATGCCTATTAGCACTCTTACTTTATTTATACCATTAAGGAATGGACGCAAAGAAAAGTAACCAGATGCCCGTAAAAATCCTACAACTGCATCCAAATTTCGAATATTATTGTTATGTTGCAATATACCCTCAAATTCTTTTATAAGGGTATTATTGTTTCTGTTCGTAAAAAAGTTAGAACTAATATTTGTACTATCATTCATACCGTTATATGTTTCATTGTTTTTTTAACCTTTTTCTTTCTCCCTTCTCTCTTTTACTTTTTCCTGTCCAGGCATCTTTTTAGCCAATACACTTTCTCCGGCAGGAAAATAGATAGGAAAAACTTTATATAAGAAACTTACAATATCATTACGCTTCTTTCCCATATTGAAAAAAGCAGAACAAACAAAATACATAAGGTCTTGCTGACTACACATCTCTTTTTGCTGAATAGATATTGATGGAGCGATTATCAAGTCATGTTCTGCAAATGCGCAGGCACAGGCAAGAATAGCTTTCTGCTCTTCCTCAGTAAATACTTTGATTTTTTCTGTTAACCATTCAAGTTCTCCTTTGAGAAGTGTTTTTTGCTTTTCATTTTGATGCTTTAATAGAGCATCTACATTTTTTTGTTGCTTTTCTGTCAAGGCATTTTCTAATGCTTGATTTTTTTGTTTAAGAATATTGAATTTCAGCAAACCGGCAATGTACATACAAAAATATCCCACCGCAATATCGAATATTAAAATAAGCAGGTATTCTTCACTTGAAATTTGCGTAAACTTAGTCAAATATTCATTGATAGGAATAACGGCAAATAGCATGATGATGGCTATTACATAAAGCACTATATATCGAGTTTTATGTTTTACTTGCTGTAAAGAAGCAAACAAAAAGGAGATTACCAAAATGGCAACTATAACACAGAGTGGTATAAGATATATTCCCATAGGTCTATTCTTCTGCTTTAGGATTAATTACAATACGCCAATAGCCACCATGATCTGCTCCCTCTCTGAGAAGCAATCCTTTGGCTTTTAGATTTGCAATCTGCATTTCAATGGCTCGTTTACTGACTCCTATTTTTTCCGCCATCTTATCTTGAGATATAGAACCATCTGATATTACAAGGTCAAGAATACTTTGTGCAGTCCGTCCCAATCGCTTTTGTTTCACCGAAGAATTTTGCAAATCACCGAAGGTTTTCACCGAAGATTTCTGTAAATCACCGAAAGTTTTCACCGAAGATTCTTCATCGATAGAGTACTTTTCGAGGCTACTATTTACCCTGTTGGCAACTTCCTCTATAGGTATCCTTCCATTCTCTCCCCAATTCAAATTATAGAATGTGGTATAGAAAGAAATTGCTTCCGTTTGATATTGTGGTTCTTTGCCCGGAAGGAAATTAGGCAGTTTCTCCGTAAGTTCCCGCATTTTCCTTAAGCCCGAACCACGTTTCTCCATATAGTCCAATTGAGTAAACATATCCGCAATAACTGGATTACGGCGCATGGACGGCACTTTGTATATGTCCCGGTCTTGAATTTGTGTACCATCAAGCATTGCTCCTGGTGATACCAATTCTACTCGGTCATCATAGATGTCAATATGTACTTCACCACCCATTACTGTGTAATCTCTATGGATAAGATGGTTTACCAACCCTTCAAAGATTGCACGATCGGAATAGTCTGGGAGATTCAGGCGATAGTTTGGCATCTTCACCCATCCGCTCATGGTATAGTTCTTGATGAAGTCCATACCATATTTCAAAAGCAATACAAGATTTGCCCGATGCTCTACGGAACTGATTGCATCGTCTTTATAAAGTCCTGTCCAACGGGTGCAGAAAATACGTGATTGAAATACAGTGCAATTATCCACAAACAGCAATCCGGCATTGGTCAGTTTACCGTCAGATGTGACAAGTCCGAATGATTCCAAATACTTATCATTCCATTCCTGATGGGTTTGTTCGCGGAAAGTGTTGGCAAGGATAACGAAAGAATGTTTGTTAGCATCCACTTGTGTAGGCAACGAATCCCAAGTCATGTGCGTACCCTTTAATACTAATGAAAGAAGTTGTTGCGAATTGCATTCCACACTTTCATTACCAACTCGTGTATAAGCTGTACGTGTTCCGTCTTGATAATAATAATATGGTGTCAGCGTTCCTGCCTTTACTCTTACTTCAAGCAGGTTACGTCCTTCATGTTCAATCGGAATAAGTTGTACCTCTGGTACCGGGTCAAGTCTTGCCTTTATCATTTCACTGATAAAGTCGGCATCTGCTTGCGGATTTTCCAAACCTACAATCATTCCGTCATCGTTTACTCCATAGAACAAACTGCCACCGTCCGTATTGGCAAAAGCCGACACGGATTTAAGCCATGACTTTACTTTCTTACGCTCCAGCATTTCCTTGAAATCGTAAGACGAGCATTCCGCTATCAATGTATTGTTATGAATTTGCATCGTTTTCTTTTTGTTGTTTGGGGATAAAGCCCAAGTTCTATATACAAAGGTAAGGATAAAACCGGATATTATGTTAAAATCACCCCATCGATTTGATTATTATGTGTTTATATCACGATATTTATCAAATAAATCTGTACTTTTGCAGTAAAGAGCTGTGGTTGCTTATGGATGCTTATTTTCGGGTTTCCGCTATATTTGCAACACGTTCACGCAAGTTGCTCATACAGAGATACTGTTGATTTTGAGGAAGTAAAATAATCTGTAACAAATAGATAGAAGAGATTCCGTATAATCTGAAAGGGTTATACGGAATTTTTTTATGCTTTGATACTTAGTATATATTGGCTAAAATGGCAAATAAAAAAGTATGGTTTTCATGCTTTGTTGGGATTTTTGTATATTTGTGTAGATTAGTTTGAAGGAACCGCGAACAAGAATGTTTCCAGCTGTACAATCTGGAGATGCAGTCTAATTATATTATACCATGAAAAGAAGGTTTATATTTATATCTGTTTTGTTGTTTTGTTTTAGTGCTATCTGCTTCGGTGCATGCATAGATGAAATTAAAATATTCTATACGAGCTATATGGCGAATATTTTAAATGTGGATTCAACCAATGAAACACTGTGCAGGAAGTATTTAACTGAAGAAATGGCTGCCAAACTCCAAAGAATGCGTAATGCTACGGGAGGAGATCCGATTATACGGGCGCAGGATATGAATTCAGATGCAATTAAGACATTGAATGTAAGAGAAATTGCAGACGATTGGTATATGGTAAGCTATCTTTGGAATGAAAAAGATAGTGCTAGTCTGGTGGAGATTCCATTAAAAGTGGGGTATGTGAATGAAAAATGTAAGATAAAATATATTACTCCCATTGAAAATGGTACTCAATATGGAGATGAGTGGTTGACCGGTTTTGAAAATACAGCTTCATATAAAATAGATAGTTCGTCGGGAGAATCATTGGTCGAAAGTTTTTATAAACTTTACTTAGCTACCTATTGTAGTATGTGCAGCGATTTGAATTCCAGGTTACAGTCTTTGCGCTTGTCTCATCTGTCTCACACAGCTTTAGAACAATTTAAGAAGGTAGAATTAGAAAATTTACAGGATGGTTTTGAGGGCTATGACCTTTTGATTACGAATTTTGATTTCGACAGTATGTGGTTCCACAGTCTGAAGGTTGTTCCGTTGGAGACTGATAATTACCAGGTTACTTATCAGGCCGGGAAGTATACGCATCAAATAAATATCCAGACGGCATACCGGGACGGTAGATATTGGATTAATGCCATTATCGGAGTTCGATAAGTATTCATACCATTATTTCTTCTTGCTCAATTCTGCCCGTATACGGCTGAGCGACTGAGGTGTGATAAACAAATAAGAAGCGATGTGCTTCAGCGGTACGTGCTGCAACAATTCAGGATTTTGCTCCAGGAGTGCCAGGTAACGCTGTTTGGCTTGTGCGGCACCTCCGTTTATCATCCAGTTTTCCATGTCCAGAAACTGGCGTTCAAAGATGATTCTTCCGATGTTGGCGAACAAGACGGAAGAAGAGAAAAAAGTCTCCAGCTTGCTTTTAGAAATACGATAAACACGACTGTCGCTCATAGCTTCAATGGAAACCAGAGAAGGAAGTCCGGCCACATACCCCCAGGAGGAAAAGATACTGTCACCTTGAAAGGCAAACCAGATCGAAATGTCCACTCCGTCGCGCAGGTAATGTCCTCTCCAGATACCGTCGGCTACCAGATAGAAGGAAGAGTTACGCTCTCCCTCTCGTACGATATGTTCCCCTTTCCGGTAGGTTAGCAGTTCCATCTGTTCCAGCAGCTTTTCGGCTTCCGGCTGTGCCAGTCCGTATTTTTCACGAAGTATCTCAATAAAAGCTTTCATACCTTTTTGCGTTTATGCAGGCACAAAGGTAATAAATCTTTAGCTTCGTTTCCTGCGACAATAGATGGTAATGACAAAAAGAAAGGTCAGCAGTTCGGAAACGGGGACGGCCAGCCAGATTCCCGGTACTCCCCACAGGATGGGCATCAGCCAGAAACAGAACAGTATGAGGATAAAACCACGCAGCAGGGTGATGGCCATGGCTGGACGGTCACGTTCCACACTCTGGAAATAGCCTATGGATACAATGTTGATGCCGAAGCACACGAAGCCGGAAGCAAACAGGGGAAGTCCTTTAACGGCCAGGTCGTGTGCCGGATAGGAACTGTCGATAAACCACGAGGTGATTTGGGTGGAGAACAGGGCTGTAACGGCAAACACCACTACACCGCAGGAGATGGCGGTCAGCAGGGCCAGGCGAAAGGCGGCACGTACACGCTCCGGATTTCCGGCTCCAAAGTTGTAGCTGAGAATGGGCTGTGCCGACTGGGCAATGGCATTGTACACCATGAAGATGATGGGGAAGAAGTAGCAGGCGATGCTGTAGGCAGCCACTCCATCTTCACCTAAGTAGTGAATGAAAACGTAGTTACCGGTAAACATCATGGTGGCAATGGCTGCTTCACAGAGGAAACTGGACAATCCCAGTTTGCACATATAGCCCGTGTTGCGGAGGGTGAGACGCAGACTCTTGGATGATAATTTCACTTTGCACAAGTGCAGTACCCGGTGCGGCTGCATCAGGTAAATCAGAATCATCAGGGCACCTACGATGTATCCCAGGCTGGTAGCTAAGGCCGCACCGAACATTCCCCATTTAAGAACGAAAATAAATAGATAGTCCAGTCCGATATTCAGCAGGGCCGGTATGATGTTGCACACCATGGCATAATTGGGTGAGCCGTCCAGTCGCACGAAGAACATGCCGGAACTCAGCAGGGCACTGAAGACCAGGAAGGGGACAAACCAGTGCATGTATTCCACGGCGAGAGGCAGCAGACGGGGAGAGCTTCCCAGCAGCAAGGCAATTTTCTCCACGTTGCAGAGGATGACTGCGGCGTAGGCGATGAGCAATAAGGAGGAAACCACCACTGCCTGCGTGATATTGATGCGGGCCACCTTTACCTTTCCTTGCGACAGGTGAATGGAGGCTACAACCGATGCACCAATACCGAACATCAGCGCCACTCCCGTATTGATGAGGAAAAGCGGAGCCGTAATGTTGACGGCAGCCAGGGCATCACTGCCGATACCTTTTCCCACAAAAATGCCGTCGGTAATGATGAAGATGGCCGAGAAAATCATTCCCAGCACCGTAGGGATAAGTAATTTCCGGAATAATTTCGGAATGTCCATACTTCCGAAGTCAATACTGTCTTTCATGTCTTTTCTCTGTTTTTGAATTTGGCTGCGAAGGTAAGCCAATTCTTACACTAAAAAATTCACAAATGGTAATAAATCATTTTTTAGCTTCTTCCTGCAAATGCACCGAAAAAGGTTTGGGTGGCTGGTTTCTACGGTTCAGTCACTTCAGGCGCGGCTTGGGAATAATTCCCGTGAAAGGGGACGATGGGGTCTGCTATCTTTGTGGTGTAGAATGATAATATTGTAGAAGAATGAAAACAGAGATTTTATTTCTTGCAGGGATGTGCTTGTGCGCATGCAGCCGTACGTCACAGGAACAGGCTTCTTTTCCCAGCGTGAAGGTGGTTCATGCCGAAGTCATGGAGGCTCCCTCTTCACGGTGCTATACGTTTATTTCGCAGCCTTACCGCTTGTCTGAATTATCTTTTCGGGTGGGAGGACCTGTACATGCATTTGATGTGCAGCAGGGACAGTTTTTCCGGAAGGGACAACTGATTGCGGCCATTGATGAACGTGATTTTGTCATCAAGAAGCAGCGCACGGAGGCATTGTATCGTCAGGCGGAGGTCGATTATGCCCGTATATCCAGCTTGTATGCCAAAGATAACATTTCCGGCATGAATTATGAGCAGGCAAAGGCAAACTACGAACGCACCAAAGCGGATTATGAAGCGGCAGTCAACGCCTGGGAAGACAGCCGTTTGTATGCGCCTTTCGATGGTTATGTGCAGCAGGCGCATATCGAGCGCTACCAGGATGTGAAACCGTCGGTTCCGGTGGTGACGTTTATCGACCTTTCACGCATCAAGGTAGAAGCCTACGTGCCCGAGGATATGGCGTTGCAGATGCGGCAAAAAGATTCTGTGGCGTGTGTGGTCCGCTTCAATGCACTTCCTGACAGGGAATTTGTGCCTTCTGAATATTTCCTGACGCAGCCTGCTACGGAGAACAACATTTCTTATTTGCTGACTGCCATCTTGGATAACAAGGACGGACATTTGTTGGGAGGTATGTCGGGTACACTTGCTGTGTCGTATGCAGCCGATGGAGAGAAGAATTACCTGACACTCCCTCAGAAAGTAGTTTGCCATGACCCGGAACACGGGGCATTTGTATGGTGCGTAGACGGGCAGAGCCGGGTGAAACGGGTTGCGGTGACGCTGGGCAAGTTGAAAAAGGAGGACCGGGTAGAGATTCTGTCGGGCATTTCACCGGCCGACCGGGTGATAACCACACGTTTGCCGTTTTTGTCGGAACAGGAGCAAGTGACCATCGAAGAATAAAGGAGGAAGACGAATGAAAGGATTAGCGAAATTCTTTTTGCAGAACAGGGCCTTGAGCTGGTTGTTGCTGGTTCTGATATTGGGAGGAGGCATTTTCTCTTACTACAATATGGGGAAACTGGAGGATGCGCCGTTTACGATTAAGCAGGCAGTGGTTACTACCTCTTATCCGGGGGCTTCTCCTATGGAGGTGCAACAACAGGTGACGGATGTGCTGGAGGAAGCCATTCAGTCATTGGGTGAGCTGTATTATCTGAAAACGGATAACCGGGCTGGTCTGTCTAAAATCACGGTATATGTAAAAAAGGAAATCCGTGCCGACGAAATGCAGCAGCTTTGGGATAAGTTGCGGCGGAAAGTGGGAGATGTGCAGTCCAAGTTGCCTGCTGGAGCCGGACCGTCGGTGGTGAACGATGATTTTGGCGATGTGCTGGGTGTATTCTACGGACTGAGCAGCGAAATGCATACCTATCGTGAGCTGGAGGATCAGGCCAAGCGAATCAAAAACGAGTTGCTGAACGTGAAGGATGTGGCCAAAGTGGAATTGTTCGGCGTGCAGAGTCGCACGATTGATATAACGGTCAATCCGGCATTGCTTTCCAGCACCGGTGTGACCATGGCCGATATAGCCTCTGCCTTTGAGCGTCAGAATAAGGTGGTGGATGCCGGAGGACTGGAGACGTCTTCTCATCGTTTGCGGGTGGAAGCTTCCGGCAGTTTCTCCAGTCTGGAAGAACTGGAAAATCTGACAGTCGTTTCCCGGCAGGGAGAATATTTCCGGCTCGGAGAGATTGCGGATATTAGCGAGAGCTATGTGCGTCCGGCCAGAAACCTGATGAAGGTCGGGAATGTGCCTGCGGTGGGTATAGCCATTTCTACGGTGTCCGATGGAAATGTGGTAGAGATGGCGGAGCTGGTGGCAAACCGTGTGTCAGACTTGCGTGAGGAAATGCCGGACGGATATAATCTGGATATTATCTATGACCAGGGACACGAATCGGCTGTGGCCAACGAGGGATTTGTGTGGAATCTGATTCTTTCGGTCCTGACCGTGGTGGCCGTACTGCTGTTCTTTATCGGCTTCAAGAATGGAATTCTGATTGGCAGCGGACTGATATTCTCCATTTTCGGTACGTTGATTTATATGCAGTTTTCCGGCATAGCCTTGCAGCGTATGTCGCTGGCAGCCATTATCATTGCCATGGGTATGCTGGTGGACAATGCCATTGTGGTGTACGATGCCGCACTGGTGAACATGCAGCGGGGCATGCGGAAAAGAAAAGCCATACTGGATGCCGTGTCGGGCACTTCCATGCCGTTGTTGGGAGCGACCCTGATTGCGGTACTGACTTTTCTTCCGGTCTACCTGTCGCCGCATATCACTGGTGAAATTCTGTCTTCATTGTTCATCGTCATTGCGGTATCCCTTTTGTTGAGCTGGGTACTGGCCATTACGCAGAATGTATTCTTTGTGCAGGAGTTTGTGCGCCGTCCGCGTCCGGATGAGTTGAAGGGCGAGCTGTTCAGCGGCCGTGCATACGACCTGTTCCGGCAGACATTGAGATGGACCATACAGAGACGCTATGTGGTTTTAGGAGCGATGGTGCTGTTGCTGGTCATTGCCGGATGGGGATTCCGCTTTATTCCACAGCAGTTTATGCCCTTGCTCAACAAGCAATATTTTTCGGTCGACGTCTGGTTGCCCGAGGGTACACGTATAGAAGAAAGTGACCGTCAGATGACGGAGATGACAGCCTATCTGAATTCGTTGGAAGGAGTGAAAAAGGTGTCGTCGTTTGTCGGACAGACACCGCCCCGTTATTACCTGGCCAATGCGGCTTATGGTCCGCAGCCTAATTATGCGCAATGCCTGGTAGAAGCTGAAACGCCGGAGAAGTCACGTGAGCTTCAGGCTATTCTGTACGACCGTTTGCCGGCCATGTTCCCGGACGCGCTGGTCCGTGTGAACAGTTTCGAGATAAACTCCATTCCGCAGGCCTTGATTGAGGCACGTTTCTGTGGAGACGATCCGGAGGTACTCGATTCTTTGACCAACCTGGCGCTGGAAATCATGCGGAAGAATCCCAAGGTACTGAATGCCCGCAATGAGTGGGGAAACATGGCATTGATGATTAAGGCCGATTATGATCCCGTGAAAGCCGGAAGGCTGAATGTGGGACGGCATGACATGATGAATGCCGTGAAAGCCGTCAATGACGGTACGGCTGTAGGGGTATATCGTGACCGCGACAAGAAAGTGCCGGTGTTGCTGCATACGGATGTCAAAGGTTCCTGGGACATGGAAAGCGTGGAGGACTTGCCGATATGGAACGGGCGTAATTCTGCTCCGCTGGGGCAGGTGGCCAACGGCATCGGGCTGGCATGGGAATATCCCCTTGTGCGCACGTACGACCGGAAGCTCTCTATGGCTGCCCAGTGCGACGTGAAGCGGGGACATACCATGAAAGAAGTTCACTCTGAAATCCGGGAAGAGATTGAGCGCATTCGTCTTCCGGAAGGATATACCTTCTTCTGGGACTCACAGTACAAGGACCAGAAAGAAGCCATGGCTGCACTGACTAAGTATTTCCCGCTGGCACTTATCATGCTGCTGGTCATTCTGGTCATGCTGTTTGGCAACTTTCGTCAGCCCTTGATTATTTTCCTCATTCTACCCTTGTCTTTGATAGGGATGGTCTTTGGGCTGTGGGTCACCGGATTTCAGTTTGGCTTTTTCTGTATCGCAGGCTGGCTGGGATTGCTGGGAATGATTATCAAGAATGTGATTGTGCTGCTCGACGAGGTAAATATCCAGCAGAAAGCTGGTGTGGAGCCTTATACGGCTGTGATAGAGGCCACGGTTTCCAGAGCCCGTCCGGTATTGATGGCGGCCCTGACCACGGTGTTCGGAAGCATCCCGTTGTTGTTTGATATTGTGTTTGGCGGGATGGCGGCTACCATAGTGTTCGGACTTTCCTTTGCCACCCTTCTGACACTGTTTGTCACTCCGGCCTTGTACACGGTTTTCTATAAAATATCCAAACGGGGTGAATAAAAAGAAGAAATGTGTGGCCCGATAAAAAATGTTTCTCTAATTTTATAACTATATTGAGATGAATAGAAGAATGATGATGTGCTGCATGCTGGGACTGGCGCTGGGAGTCCATGCCCAGGAGAGTGTATTCTTGCAGCAGTATCGTGAAAAGGTGAAGGCCTATAATCAGGATATAAAGTCGGCAGGATATGCCGTTTCCATCCGTCAGGAGGCTGAAAAATCGGCTAAGGCTGATTTCCTTCCTTCGCTGAGCGGAAATGCCAATGCCAGTTACACGGGTAACCCGCTGGAACTCTACAGGGAACTTCCGTCCATAGAAACTCCGCTGTATTTTCAGGGTCGTGACACCAAGTACGGGGCTTCCGTGACCTTGTTGCAGCCTGTCTATTCGGGAGGGGCACTGAAAGCCGGACTGGAGAAATCCCGAAAGGAAAAGGAGAGTGCCTTGTACGAAGAAAAACGGGTGACGAACGACGTGCTGTATCAGGCAGACCAGTATTACTGGAATAAGGTGGCTTGTGAGGAAATGGTGGAGGTGGCTGCCGGTTTCAAGGAATCGGTGGCAGCTCTGGTGGAAGTGGTCAGGCATCGTGTGGAGGAGGAGTATACTGACCGCAACGACTTGCTGATGGCGGAAGTCAAACTGAATGATGCCGAGTTCCGGCTGGAGCAGGCCCGCAATGAAGCGGAGGTGGCCCGGCTTTCGATGAACTCTTTTTCGGGAGAGGCTTCTGACAAGGTGATACAGACCGATTCGCTTGTGGTTCCGCTGACTGAAGTCCAGGTGTATGAACAAACGCTGGAAACAGCCATGGCGCACCGTCCGGAATTACGTATTGCAGCCAATCAGGTAGCTATCCAGCAGTCGGCTGCCCGTATTGCCAACTCACGGTATCTTCCCAAACTGTCTGTCGGGGTAGACGGAAGTTATTCTTCGCCCGGATATGACTTTAACTCAGATTTGGACCCTAATTACATGGTGTATGCCAAACTGAGCGTACCGATTTTTGAGTGGGGGAAGCGGAAGAATACACGGCGCATCGGCAAGCTCGATGTGAACAGGGCGCTGGAGAACCAGAGCAAGGTGGCCGACGGCGTTCGTCTGGAGGTGGAGACTGCCTACTATACTTATACGCAGGCCGTACGTCAGGTGTGCCTGACGGAAAGCTCGCTGGCCAAGGCGGCAACGAGTGAGCAGCTGGCCATGGACAAGTACAAGGAGGGTACCATTTCCATTGTCGAGGTGCTCAATGCGCAGATGTATCACCAGGAGGCGGAGTTGAACCATATTCGTTCGAAACTCCGTGCACAACTGGCAAAGAGCAGTCTGGAACGGGCTGCCGGCCGTTTGGGCGAGTACTGATGTGAAGGGATTGTAATAATAAAGTAAACATAAAGCATGAAACAAGGAATGAATTCCGTGAACCGGTATTTGTGGGACGTATTGCTGTACGCCTGCATGGGATGTTTTTCGTACTTCTTTTTGGTGCATTATGCCGATATTCCCGTGCGGTTACAGGACAGACTGATGACCTTTCATACGTTTCTGGCTGTCATTGTGTCGTTTTGCGGAGTGGGACTGAGCATGCGCTACATTAATGAGCGGCTGCTGACGTATTACCCTTATTTTCTGCGGAACAAACGCATGCTGTCGGCCGGACTGATTGCGGCAGCCGTTATCCTGCTTTTGTCCAATTACCTGCTGTTGGTGTCTGCCAAAGCATTGGCAGGCGTGGCTTCTCCCTTTCATCTTCAGCGCAGCGGACTGACAGTAATTCTGCTGGTCTGGCTGGTGGAGCTGGTGATTGTGGGGCAGTTTATCCTGAACCGTTTCTATGTGGATGTGGTACGTCTGTACAAGCGTGCCGAAGAACTGGAGGAAAGCACGGCGGAGGCTCGCTACCGCACCTTGCAGAACCAGTTGAACCCGCATTTCCTGTTTAACAGTTTGAATACCCTTGTTTCTGAAATCGAATATAACCCTGTGAATGCCATTGAATTTACCCGTAATCTGGCCGATACGTACCGGTATATCTTGTATTGTCAGGATAAGCATACGGTGGAGCTGAACGAGGAACTTCAGTTCCTGGATACTTACGTGCTGTTGCAGAAGGTGCGTCTGGGAGATTGCTTGCAGGTGGACAACCGGATTGCCGATAAGTTTGGCGAGACACCGGTACCGCCTTTGTCGCTTCAGCTGCTGGTGGAGAATGTCATCAAGCACAATGTCATCAGTATGAAAAAGCCCATGACGGTGAAGATGTGGACGGAACCGCAGGGAGACGATGTATGGATTTGTGTGGCCAATGCCGTACGTCCGAAGCAGGGAGGAGTGACTTCCGGAAAGGGACTGGAGAATCTGTCCCAGCGGTATCGCCTGCTTTGTGGAAAAGAAATCGTGATTGAACAGAATGAAAAAGAATTTATCGTAAAATTACCTTTGCTATATGACCAAGATTAAGGCAGTGATTATTGAAGATGAACTTCCGGCGGCGCGTCTGCTCGACAAGCAGCTCAGGGAACTGCGTCCGGAATGGGAGGTAACGGTTCTTCCGGGAACGATTGAGGATTCGGTGAAATGGTTTGCTGAACATCCTCATCCGGACATTCTGTTCCTGGACATCCAGCTGACCGATGGTAATTCGTTTATTTTTATCGAACAGGCACGGCCGCAGAGCATGATTGTGTTTACCACGGCCTACGATGAATATGCGGTGCGGGCTTTTACGGTGAACAGCATCGACTATCTTCTGAAGCCTGTCCATAAAGAACGGCTGGAGAGTGCCATTCAGAAGTTTGAACGTTTTTCGGGCATGGGGAAGGGCGAACTGAACAAACTGCTGGGCATTGAACAGTTGCTGCATTCTTTTGCCGAAAGGCAGGAAAAACAGTATCGCACCCGTTTCCTGATATCGGGAGCCAAACGTTTCTATACGATTCAGGTGGGAGACATTGCTTACTTCTATTCGCTGGATAAGGTGACTTTTGCTGTGACGAAGGACGGGAAGGCACACGTGGTCGACCTGCCGCTGAGCAAGCTGGAAGAGCAGCTGGACGGGCGCGCCTTTTTCCGGGTGAACCGCCAGTTTATCCTCTCGGCCGATTCCATACGCAACATTCAGCACTACTTCAACGGAAAGGCTGTGGTGAGTGTATGGCCGGCGTATGAGGGTACGATACAAATTAGCCGCGAACGGATGACTCTTCTGAAAATGTGGCTGAACAGTTGATTTTGTGCGCTTTGTTATATATTCTTTGGGGTTGAAAAAAACGTCTTTGCGTTCGTGAGAAAATGCTTTGACGTTTGATTCAGAACGGCCTTGCGTTTGAAATAAAACGTAAGGCCGTTTCAGATTGAATGTACTTGTGTTTGGTTTGAAACGCAAGTGCGTTTTTTTAGTACTTGATTTAAGGCAAAAATACTACTCGAATTACCTTATTTAACGGGATGATTTTCTTTCGTTTCGTGACTTTCGTGTACTTTTGCACGCTTATTAAGATTTTAAGGATAACGAGAGGAAATTATGGCACAGTCTAGAGAGATGACATCAGGGCCGAGTCTGCCGCTGATTCTGAATTTTACTTTTCCATTGTTGCTGGGCAACCTTCTCCAGCAGACGTATTCGCTGGTGGATGCGGCTATTGTCGGAAAGTTCTTGGGTATCAATGCGCTGGCTTCTGTAGGTGCCAGTACGTCGGTCGTCTTTTTGATTTTAGGGTTCTGCAACGGCTGTTGCGGAGGTTTCGGTATTCCGGTGGCACAGAAGTTCGGAGCCCGTGATTATGTGACGATGCGGCGCTATGTATCGGTCAGCCTGAAGTTAGCGGCGGTGATGTCGGTCGCGGTGGCCATTGTCACCAGTCTGCTTTGCGGATTTATCCTGCGCTCCATGCGCACACCGGAGAATATCTTTGAAGGGGCCTACCTTTATCTGCTGATTACCTTTATCGGTGTGCCGTGTACGTTCTTCTATAATTTGTTGTCCAGCATCATCCGTGCGCTGGGCGACAGCAAGACTCCGTTCTGGTTCCTGCTTTTCTCTACCATACTGAACATTGTACTCGATTTGTTCTGCATCCTTACGCTGGGGTGGGGAGTAGCTGGAGCAGCCATTGCTACGGTCTTCTCGCAGGGCTTATCGGCCTTGCTGTGCTATATCTATATGTACCGCAAGTTTGACATCCTGAAAACCGAGCCTGCTGACCGTCGTTTCCGTAGCGACCTGGCCCGTCAGTTGCTGTATATCGGGGTACCGATGGGATTGCAGTTTTCCATTACGGCCATCGGCAGCATCATGTTGCAAAGTGCAAACAATGCGTTAGGTACGGCCTGTGTGGCAGCTTTCACGGCAGCCATGCGTATCAAGATGTTTGTGATGTGTCCGCTGGATAGTTTGGGAATGGCCATGGCGACCTATTCCGGACAGAATTACGGGGCCGGAAAGCCGGACCGCATCTGGATGGGTATCAAGTCGGCCACGCTGATGATGACCGTCTATGTCATAGCGATTGGCGTCCTGATGTGGGGACTGGCTGAAAAGTTTGCCCTGCTGTTCATCTCACCGGATGAGACCGAGATTATCGATGATACGGCTTTGTTCCTGCACATCAACACTTCTTTCTTCTTCTTGCTGGGTATGCTCAGTATCTTGCGCTATACCATTCAGGGAGCGGGCTACACACGGTTGGCTATGTTCTCCGGTGTGTCGGAAATGGTGGCCCGTGTGCTGGTCAGTCTGATTGCGGTTCCGTTGTGGGGATTCTGGGGCGTATGCTTCGGCGACCCGACAGCCTGGCTGTTTGCCAACCTCTTCCTGGTTCCGGCATTTATCTATGTGTACCGCCGTTTGCAACGGATTGTGGTGAAAGAAGGACGGGTGGTGGCTAATTCCTGACAGTCATCCGCTTCCAGAGGAAAGGTGGTATCAGTCGCCATAGAGCCACCAGTATACGATAGCGCCAGTCAATCACAACAATGCGTTTCTTTTTCTCCAGGGCACGCACAATGTGTCGGGCCACTTTTTCCGTATGCATCAGCATGGGATAGTGTTTGCCGTCGTTCAGGAGCCCAGTGGCCACGAATCCCGGACGGATATCTGTAAACCGGATGGAAAGTTTCTGGATGTGAGCCAGTTGCTCCAACGCATCGATGTACGTGTTCTGGAAACGTTTGGTGGCAGAATAGGCCGGAGCAGCTCCCAGTCCTTTGGTTCCCGCGATGGAGCTGATGACTGCCAGGTGTCCTCCTTTCTGTTGGGTAAAGTAACGGAAGGCAGCTGTCACCATGCGCACAAATCCGGTGCCGTTGGTCTCCAGTGTGCGGAGCTCGATTTCCGGTGTCAGCTGGTAGTTCTGGTGGCCGATGCCTGAGCAGTGCAGATAGAGGTCCATGCCTCCCATTTCTTCAATCAGTTCCTGCAGGCGGTCGGTCGCATCCTCCTGACAGATGTCGATGGCCCGGATGTGGATACGCTCCGGAGCCAGTTGCTGCAGTTCTTTCAGGTTCTCTTCACGCCGGCCTGCCAGTCCGAGTATCCATCCCTTCTGGAGCAGTTGCAAGGCCGTTTCTTTTCCGATGCCGGAAGTAGCCCCTACGATGAGGGCACGCTGTATAGGTTTCTTATTCATCAGTTGGTACGTATTTCATAAAGGAATTCCTGCGAAAGAGGAACTCCTTCGGTGGGTTCACAATGGATTTTTCCGAAAAGAGGCATCTGCGGCTGTAGCGGTTTCAGCTCTGCTGACAGGTGGTTGCAGAATGCCGTGTAGGAATGGTTGTGCATGCAGGGGCCCGCATCGTCACGGTACACCAGTACGTAATGGTTCAGGGGGCGGGCATGCACCAATTGGTTGATTTGCAAAGCCAGGTCGCGTGCCTCCCGCGGAGCGATTCGGTCGAATAGGCTGGAGAGGTTGAAAATCACCAGTTCGGTTAGTACTGCATGGGCTTGCCAGAAGGCAGTAGGCACGGCACTCAGGCGGGGATACCAGCTTGCCTGAATGTGCTTGTAGGCTGGTGAACGGAAAAAGGCTTCGGCTGTTTCTCCCATTTCCTGCATGGGATAGATGCCCGTGTAGGTCAGGTCCAGATGGGGAAGAGAACGGCATACATCGGCAAAAGCCAGTCCCGAGGCTCCGGCCTCACACGAGAGATCGCAGAATACCACGCGTCCTGATACCTTACGGATGAGGTCGTGCAGCCAGTTGCCGCTTCCGGTAAAGAGAGCTTGGGCAGCGGCATATTGTTTCCGCATGTACAAATAGTTGTATACTTGGCAGAAGTCAGATGGGGACATCTCTTCGGGCAGGGTACGGAAGTCACTCCGACCGTAGGCAGTGGCTTCGCGGTAGTAAGTTTCGTTTTCTTCCAGCTGTGCCGGTGGGGCTATCAATTCCGGGAAAACCTGCTTGAAATGCGCTGGCAGGGAATAGGTACCTTCTGTCACTTCCCAGTTCTTCCGGTACGAAGGCAGGGTAAAATCTCCCCGGCAGAACGAGAGGGCATCTGTTTCCAGGTATCCGTTGTGCAGACGGATATACTCCATCAGCTTGTAGAAGGTGATGTTGGCCCCGAGGATGTGCGGATTTCCCGTCAGCAGCAGTTGCTTGCGGGCGCGGGTCAGTGCCACATTCAGCTTGCGGTCAATTAGGAAATTGCCCTCCTGAAACGTATTGGCCGTAAGAAAGTTGAGCTGACTGAAGTTCTGTATGGTGAACGAGTAGATGATAATGTCGCGCTGGCTACCCTGGTAGCGTTCCACCGTGTCGATGGAGATGTCCTGCAAGGCAGGCAGCTGTAGGCGCGCAATCTCTTTTCGTATCATGGCAATCTGGTTGCGGTAGGGCACGATGACACCTACCGTCCGGTTCGGGTCGAAACGGGATTCCGTCAGGCGGTAAATATGGTCTAACAGAGTAGCTACAATTCGGGCTTCGTTCGGATTGGTCTTGTCCGAGCAGGTCAGGTGGTCCGGTGCTTCTGCGGGAATGAACACCATTCTGCGTTCCAGCAGCAACTGGTCGATGGTGTCCTGTGGAGTCAGGCCGGCTTCGTAAGGCGTTTCTTCCAATTGATGAGGAAGAGGCACGCTCTCCAGTTGCTCCCGGTAGTAGAATGTCTGGTTCGGAAACTCGGCAATGGCCGGATGCATGCGTCCTTGCTTGTGAAGGATGCTCCGGCAGGTGTCCGGACTCGATTTGTAAAGGCGTTCGAACAGCGAGTTGCGGCAATCTTCCAGCCCGATGTTCCGCAGCAGGAGGTCGGTCACGGCAGCTTCTTCCGCACTTTGCTGGGCAATGGCAGGTAACTGCTTGTAGTCGCCCACCAATACGAACTTGTCGATGGCGTTATGCTGCTGATGACGGGCAGACAGGATGCCTATCAGGTCGGGTTCCAGAATCTGCGAGGCTTCGTCGATGATGGCCAGCTGGAAATGCTTCAGCGTGAACAGGTTGAGGCGGTTGTTGATGGCGGTCGTGGTACCTACAAAGATACGTGTGCGTGCCATCTTCTGCTGGATGTCGGTCAGCTTGGGACAGTCATCCAGGCTGTATTTCAGCAGGTAAGGTACGAAACGCTTGTCGCACGACAGTTCGTTACCGATACGGATGAACGGGGTACGGTCGGCAATGCCGGAATCCGTGAGCATGGCACAGATTTCATCCACCGCCCGGTTGGTGTACGACAACAGCAGGATGGAGGTGTCCGGTTCGCTCAGGGCTTCTTCCACCATGAAACGCAGGGCACACGAGGTCTTTCCGGTACCCGGAGGCCCCACCAACAGAAAGTAGTCCTTGGCCTGTTTCTCTTTCAGGATGAGTTCGTTGAAACGTCCGTAATCGCCGTTCAGTTTGACGTCCTCCAGTTGTGCAGGCGGACGTACGCCGAGCAGCAGTTCTTTCCGGTCGGCCTGTGCGGACAGAAAAGCATACAGCCCGCGGAAGCCGTTGTTGGCAGAAGTGTCCGAGAAATCGTGTTCCACGGCAAACACCTCTTCTTTGCCGCCGATAATATCTTTATTTTGTTGTCCGTTGCGCAGCACTAAGGTCATACGGTCCGGCTGCAATTCCAGAATGTTTCCCTTCATGAGAATCTGCTTTCTCATGTCCGGTTCTTCCTTATACACATAGAGAATCACCATGTCGCCCGTGCGGAAGTTGGGCAGGAAGTCCTCGTCCTGTGTCGGAATGTGCAGTTCGATAAGGTCGTATCCTTTGCCAGGGCCACTGCTTTGTTTCTCCTGGATGGTCAGTCCGGTCAGGATATTGCCCGCCTCCAGTTTTTCGTGCAGCGGGATATGCCAGTTTCCGGCAAACCCGTGAGACGCATCGTTGCTTCCTCCGGTCTTGCTGAGAATCTGTTCCTTTGATACGAACGTAAAAAAGCGGTTGAAGTAAGCCCGCTCCAGCGGCGTACAGCGTTTCAGGGTATTGATAGCCGTCTGCAATTGCGGTTCCTGGTAGTCGTTCCACAGCTTTCCGCCAATCTGCAGTTCGTTCAGCAAATCGGTGCTCAGTGAGTCTACAATTTCTCCGATGGCTCCATCGCCCAGTCGCATCTCGTTGTGTACGATGTAATTTCGGAGCTTGATGCTCTCCCGGAACAAGTTTTCGGCAAAATGTTCTATCAGCAATCCGTCGGCATATTTGGAATAGAGCAGGAAGGTCTGCATATTGGCGGTTTCCTGTCCGAAATTGTACATCAGTACACCTTGGTAGAGCATCATCTGAATGAAATGGTCTTCCTTATGGCGGCGATGGAATTCGTCACGCTTGCCGGCCTTCTGTTCGATGAGTACCTGGAAGTCTTTCTGCATCATGTCCACACGTCCCTGCAATCCCAGTTTCTCACAAATGAAAGAGGCTTCGAGCAGGGTATTCTTCTTGTTGAAGTTCCGTATGTTATGAGGTAGCACGTCGTGAACAAACGAGCGGATGTTCATCATCTGCGCCTGTGCCTGTGCATGAAAATCGGCCGGAAGGGAGCAGGTACAGAAATCGAGGGCTGAAGCGGCAAAGAATTTCTTGATGGTGCGGGGGTAACTCACCGGCTCCTGAGGCTGTTCGTTGATATAGTCGTCGAGAAACTGGCTGGCCAGGTTACCCATCAGGATGGGGGCCGTATTGGCTCTCGGCTTGATTTTGTTCATGAAATAGTTGAGCGGGTGGTGACCGTACTCCCGAAAACAGGCGGCCAGCGAACTGATGTCAATTAGGTAATCGGGGTGAATCACAATAAGGTTGGGAATGTAGTGATTCTCCTCGTCCACACGCACGTCGAGCAGGTTCAGCGGCAGATTCTCAGAAAGCAGGTCTTTCAGGTAGAGCAGGTCGCCGTCATACCCACCTTTAGCATAGTTGATGATGATGAACGGGTCGGTTTCACTGTCGGTCGCCGCAAAAATTTGCGTGTCGTTCCAACTGGTCACCGAAGCCCGTACGTACGGGATGTGCGACAGGCGTGTACCCTGATACGGACGGTTGGAGTGAGGGATTTCCGGAAGAATGGAAGCTGGAATGTCTTCTTCAAAGCCTAAAGACACAAAACGCACCAGTGCCCGCAGGTCATAAAGGTATTCCTGCATGTCGGCCTGAAAACGGTCGCCCATGGCTGCGTTACAGTTACGACGCATGGTCTGGATGGCATAGCGGTCGGAGGGAGTCATTTTCTTCTCCTTGCAGATGTAATCCAGACGGGAAAACAGGTTGGCGAACGAGAGCGTGACACCAGTGGTCAGTTCATAACAAGCCTGCTCCAGCACTTTGTGGAGCAGGATATATTTAGCTTGTAAATTGTCGAGGGCAGCCGTCGGCTGATGATGAATCCGTTCGATGCGGTTGAACAAATCGAAGGATTGAAGTTCGATACGAGACATGTGCAAAAAAGTGTCAGCAGAATGTTAGGGCAGCTTGGTCAGGTGATAAATCCGATACGCCTTGGTGAGTCCGCTGAACTCTCCTTTGTATTGTGCGGTTACCTCTTCTTTGATAAAACAGTTGGTCGTGGCAGCTCCTTCTTCGTTTGTAGAAGAAGTGTTGTCAGTAGTCTGGGTAGAAGACGTTTCGTTTTCGAACAGCATGAAAGTGTATGTTCTCTTGGTGCTTCCTGCCATTTCTGCCTGAATCTGCTGGTAAGGTTCACCGGTATCTTCCGTGTACTTTAATGTGCGTTCAAAAAGTCCGATTTGATAGCTTCCGGTATAGTTAGGGAAAATTTTCAAATCGCCGTATGACAAAGATGCGTCAGAGTAGGTGAATAGCAAGCGTCCGCCTGACTGAACCGGAGCGTCTTCGGCAATTCGTGCAAGCAGTTCCGCTTCTTCTCCTTTGGTTAGATTATCACCTTCCACTTCTGCGCTGATGCTTTCTATCCGGTAGTTGCTTTGCGGGTTATTGACAACAATCGTCAGTGTGTAACTGTTGCCTGAGCGGTCGGCAATAAGGGTAGAGGTTTCTCCGATGCTGATCGGAATGAATGTCAGTGTGTCACCGTCGTAGCGGTAGTCTACGATTTCCTTATTTTCATTTTTGATGGTATAATTTCCTTTTCCTCCCCGGATTAAGAATTTTTCTCCTTTACTGAACGGACTGATTTCCAATTGGCCGTCAGTGATTTGTTGATGGTCGGTAGCACTTACCAGGTAAATGGGACCGTGGTCATCCTTGCATGCCATAAAGGAGAGGATGAGTACAATCAGAAGTATTCCATGAAAAAAATGTGTTCGTTTCATAAGCCGTATATTTGAATTGTTGCTTCAAATATACGACTTTTTTTGAATTTGTGAGGAGTATGGGGTAAAAACAAAGCCAATCAGTACGGTTCTTTTCATTTAAGACTGGCAGTGAATGTCTGAGTACTTCCTTTGCAGTACTCCAGTACTTTCACGGCAGTACTGTAGTACTTCGCCGCCAGTACTGCAGTACTTCCTTGGAAGTACTGGAATTGGATAAAACCCTTTCAATCAGTTCTTTTCTTTCAGAGTATAATCACCGGCTTTTTCATCAATCAGCTGTTGTAGTTCTGCAAGCGCAGGTACTTTCCCTTGGAAGGTAATGACGGCTTCCGGTGGAGTGAGTGTAACCTGAGCGGAGGCTCCTTCCCACATGTTCAGTACTTTCTCTACGCGGGTGCGGCAGTGGTCGCACATCATTCCTTCTACCAGGTAGGTCTTCCGGATTTCGGAAGCGGCTGGAGTACCTGTTTCCGGTTGTGGGGTAGCTGTTTCCGTTGCGGGTATGGTGGTTTCTTCAGTGGGTTGTACTTCCTCCTGTACGGTCACTGCGGTGTGTGCGAATTTTTTCCGTTTCAGTCGCAGACTGTTGCTTACCACGCTGACACTACTCATGGCCATGGCGGCACCGGCTATCATCGGATTCAACAGGAAGCCGTTGATAGGGTACAGAATACCTGCGGCTACCGGAATACCTATCAGGTTGTAGATAAAGGCCCAGAAAAGGTTCTCGCGGATGGTGCGTACGGTGGCCTGAGAAAGGCGGATGGCATCGGTAATCTTGTTCAGGTCGGATGAGATGAGCGTCATTTTAGCCACGTCCATGGCGATGTCGCTTCCTTTTCCCATGGCAATGCTGAGGTCGGCCTGAGCCAGTGCCGCACTGTCATTGATACCGTCACCCACCATCGCCACGATTTTGCCTTCTTTTTGCAGGTCCTTGATGAACTGGGCTTTCTGCTGCGGAAGCACTTCGGCCTGAAAGTGGGCGATGCCGCATTGTGCTGCAATTCTTTGGACCGTTTCCGGATTGTCACCTGTCAGCATATAAGTTGAGATTCCCATTTTCTGTAATTGTCTGACGGCCTCTCTGGAGGTCGGCTTGATACGGTCGGCAATGGCTACCAGTCCTAATGCCTGCTGTGAATCGGCCAGCCAGATGACGGTCTTGGCTTCCTGGCTTAGTCGGGCAGCTTCTTCCGTCAGGGAAGGGGATACGGTAAGATGGTGCGTTTCCAGCAGTCGGCGGTTGCCGGCATAATAATAGGTTCCGTTGATTTTGCCTCGTACCCCTAATCCTGTCAGACTTTCAAATTCTTCCATGGGAAGTAGCTGGCGTGTCTGATGCTGCACGATGGCTTGTGCCAGAGGGTGCTCGGAAGCGCTTTCCAGGGTAAAGAGCACATCGCCTAACGGAGATTGAAGAAGCGGGTCGGAGATGTCGGTCACCGTGGGGCGTCCTTCGGTCAGTGTGCCGGTCTTATCGAGGACGATGGCATTCACCTTGCGGGCTGTTTCCAGACTTTCCGCATCTTTAATCAGGATACCGTTTTCGGCCCCCTTCCCGATGCCGACCATGATGGCCGTCGGTGTGGCCAGTCCTAATGCACAGGGGCAGGCAATGATGGTGACGGTTACTGCGGCCAGCAAGCCGTGGGTGAATCCGTTGCTGCTGTCCAGCCATATCCAGACTAAAAACGAGAGGACGGCAATGCTCAGGATGGTAGGCACGAAGATAGCCGCGATGCGGTCTACTAATTGCTGTACGGGTGCCTTACTGCCTTGTGCATCTTGCACCATGCGGATGATATGTGCCAGAACGGTTTCACTTCCCACCTTGTCGGCGATGAAACTGAAGCTTCCTTTCTGGTTGATGGTGCCGGCATATACTTTGGCTCCGGGAGTCTTTTCGGTAGGAAGCGGTTCGCCGGTGAGCATGCTTTCGTCTACATAAGAGCTGCCTTCATATACGGTTCCGTCCACGGCAATGCGGCTGCCCGGTTTGACTACCAGTCGCTGACCCTGCTGTACTTGTTCCACGGGAATTTCTTTCAGCTGTCCTTCCGGAGTGAGAATAGTGACCGTGGCCGGCTGCAGTCCCATCAGTTTTTTGATGGCTTCCGACGTATTTCCTTTGGCCTTCTCTTCCAGTAACCGTCCGAGCAGGATAAAGGAGATGATGACGCTGGACGCCTCGAAATAGACGTGAGGGTGAATGCCTCTGCTCAGCCAGAACTCCGGCCAGAACAGGTTGAACAGGCTGAATGTATAGGCAATGCCAGTACTCACGGCTACCAGCGTATCCATGTTGGAAGTGCGGTGCTTCAACTGTTTCCAGGCGTTGCGGTAAAAATCTCTTCCCAGCCAGAATACTACGGGAGTGGAAAGAATCCACATTACGTAATTGGCGTACGTCCAGTCCATAAAGCACATGCCGATAATGGCTACGGGCACGGAAAGCATCAGCGAAAAGATAGTACGCTGTTTCAGTTGACGGTATTTCCGGCTATGTGCATCTTCGGCTATTTTCTCTTTTTGAGCATTCGTTTCGATGACCAGGTCGTATCCGGCATTCTGAATGGCATCTTTTAATGTTTCTGGTGTACATTCTTGCGGGTTGTATTCCACAGTGGCCGTAGCGGCTGCATAGTTCACCTGAGCATGGTATACACCCGGTTGACGGTTCAGTGTCTTTTCCACCCGTGTGGCACAGGCGGCGCAACTCATGTCCAGCACCGGAAAGGTTTGTGTAGTTTTAGGAGTATTCATATTTTCTTTATTTAGAATGGGACAAAATTACAACATTATTGGTTGAATAGGAAACTTCTGTTTCATATTTATCTCTCAGGGGGATATTTCTTGTAAGGAATTCGTTATTTTTGCGCAAAATAAAATACAACTGTTATTATGTCGCATTTAGCTCCTCTTATCAGTGATCTGGCCTTGATATTGATTAGTGCCGGAATCATGACGTTGCTATTTAAGAAATTGAAGCAGCCTTTGGTGTTAGGCTATATTGTCGCAGGTTTTGTCTGCAGTCCTCATTTCACGTTTACTCCTTCGGTGGTAGATGCGGATAATATCCAGACATGGTCGGAGATTGGTGTCATCTTCCTTTTGTTTGCGCTGGGACTGGAATTCAGCTTTAAGAAACTGATGAAGGTGGGAGGTTCGGCGGTCATATCGGCCTGTACGATTATCTTCTGCATGATACTGGTCGGTGTGTTTGTGGGCTGGATGTTTGGATGGAAACAGATGGACTGTATTTATTTGGGAGGAATGCTGGCCATGTCTTCCACCACCATTATCTATAAGGCATTTGATGATTTGGGACTTCGGCAACAGCGTTTTGCCGGGTTGGTGCTGAGTATTCTGATTTTGGAAGATATCCTGGCCATTGTGCTGATGGTGATGCTTTCTACCATGGCCGTAAGCAAGAATTTTGAAGGAAGTGAGATGATTTACAGCATCGGGAAACTGGTGTTCTTCCTGATTCTCTGGTTTGTGGTAGGTATTTATCTGATTCCGCTTTTCTTAAAGAGGGCACGCAAACTGATGAGTGACGAGACGTTGCTCATTGTGTCCTTGGCCTTGTGCTTCGGGATGGTGGTGCTGGCGGCCCGTGTATGCTTCTCTCCAGCCTTTGGCGCATTTATCATGGGGTCCATTCTGGCGGAAACGGTGGAATCGGAACACATTGACAAGCTCGTAGCTCCGGTGAAAGATTTGTTTGGAGCCATCTTCTTCGTATCTGTCGGAATGATGGTTGACCCGAACATGATTGTGGAATACATCTGGCCAATCCTGGCGATTGTGGTAGCCATATTGTTGGGGCAGACCATCTTTGGTACGGGAGGTGTGTTGCTGTCAGGTCAGCCGTTGAAAATCGCCATGCAGTGTGGATTCAGTTTGACACAGATTGGTGAATTTGCCTTTATCATTGCGGCATTGGGAGTAAGTCTGAATGTGACGAGCTCTTTCCTGTATCCGATTGTGGTGGCTGTATCCGTGATAACGACCTTCCTTACTCCTTATATGATTCGTTTGTCCGGTCCTGCTTATGGCTGGGTGGACCGGCATCTTCCGGTATTCTGGAAGCACTTGCTGGAGCGTTATTCGGTAGGAGTGCAGCCTGTAAACCATCAGAACAACTGGAAAAAACTGTTGGGAGCGATTGTGCGTATTACATTGATTTATCTGGTGCTTTCCATTGCGATGGTGGTACTGTCATTCAACCTGTTCCTCCCTCTTTTGATTTCCGCACTGGGAGGTTTCTGGGGAAAAGTGTTGGGAGCGGTAGTGACCATCTTGTTGATTTCTCCTTTCCTCCGTGCCATGATTATGAAGAAAAATCATTCCATCGAGTTCAAGGCACTCTGGGCGGACAGCCGTTTCAATCATGCGCCGCTGATTTCAATCGTATTGCTTCGCATTGTGCTGGCTGTATTGTTTGTGGTCTACATCATCAAGCATCTGTTCCAGGCCTCTGCCGCGCTGATGGTGGGTATTGCCATTCTGGTCGTCCTGCTGATGATTTTCTCCCGTTTCTTGAAGAAACAGTCAATCGGGATGGAAAGGGTGTTTGTGCAGAATCTCCGTTCCAAGGAAATCAAGAAAGCGTATTTGGGAGAGAGCCAGCCGGAATATGCCGGACGACTGCTGGACCGTGATTTGCACTTGTCGGATTTTGTGGTTCCTGCCGATTCGTTGTGGGGAGGAAAGACCTTGATGGAACTTGATTTTGGAAAGAAATACGGAGTGCATGTGGCTTCTATCATACGAGGTGCGCACCGTATTAATATCCCGGGTGGAGGAAACCGGATTTTCCCGAATGACAAGTTGCAGGTTATCGGTACTGACGAACAGTTGTCTGTTTTCTCCGGACAGCTGGAAAAGGTAGCTGAAGGTTATATGGATGAGGACTTTGAGAATCGCGAGATGTACTTGAAGCAGTTTGTCATTGCGCGTAACTCACCGTTTTGCGGGCGTACGATTCGTGAAAGTGGCATCCGCAACAAATACCATTGCTTGGTGGTAGGAATTGAGTCTGCCGACGACAGCAACCTGCGGCAGCCGGAAGTTTCTTTTGAGTTACAGAAGGGCGATGTGGTATGGGTTGTAGGAGAGGAAAAGAATTTGAATGCGTTGTTTGAAGCTTCGGAGGTAACAGCCAAAGCAGAATAAAAAAGCTGGACTTGCACAAGTGAATAGGCAAGTCCAGCTTTTATTTTTAATGTGGACAATATTTATTCTTCATCCTCCTCGTCATCAAAGTCGAAGTCAAAGTCGTCCAGGTATTCTGGCATGAAGAACTCGTCCAAGTCTCTTCGTTCTTTCTTTGTGGGGCGTCCTGTACCACGGGCACGATCTACGAATCCGCTGATTTTACTCATCTCCAGCAATTCATACTGGTCGGGTGTAGTCACGTTTTCCATGATTTCCGGTACTAGTTTGGCTCCCACTCTTTTTTCAATGGCCTGCAGCACCTTGAAGGAATAGGTTACAGGAGGCTTTCTGACCTGTACCACGTCCCCTGGTTTCACCATTCGGGCAGGTTTCACCTGAGAACCGTTGATCGAGATTCTTCCTTTTTTGCAGGCTTCGGCAGCAATGGTTCTTGTCTTGAAGATACGTGCAGCCCACATCCATTTGTCAATTCGTGCTTCCGGCATGTTTTTTATTTGTTATTATATTGATTCATGGTGATGTTCAGTCCGGCCAGACAGAAACTCTTGATGATTTCTTGTGCTACTTCCAGACGTTCCGGCATCAGCTTCATGGATTCTTCGTCGAAATGTCCGAGAACGAAATCAATTTGTCCTCCTTTCGGGAAGTCGTTTCCGATGCCAAAGCGCAGGCGGGCATAGTTCTGAGTGCCTAACGTAGCGGCAATATGCTTCAATCCGTTGTGGCCTGCATCACTGCCTTTTCCTTTCAGTCGCAGGGTACCAAAAGGCAGGGCCAGATCATCTACTACAATCAATACGTTTTCCAAAGGGATTTTTTCTTGTTGCATCCAATAGCGTACTGCATTCCCACTCAGGTTCATGTAAGTGGATGGTTTCAGCAGAATCAATTGTCTGCCTTTTAGCGAGAGCTGGGCGGTAGCTCCATAACGTCCGTCGCTAAAAACAATATTGGACGCCTTAGCCAAGGCGTCCAATACCATAAATCCTATATTATGACGGGTTTCGCGGTATTCTTCACCGATATTCCCCAGTCCAACAATCAAGTATTTCATTGAAAGGATTTTTGTAGTTTTAGGTTACTGAAATTATTTACCAGCAGCAGCCTGAGCACCACGAGCAGCACGAGTCAATTTAACTGCACAAACCACAGCTTCTTTTGCGTTCAGCAGTTCCAGACCTTCGTATTTCAGTTCACCCACTTTGATAGTTTTACCCAATCCCAGCGGAGTTACGTCTACAACCAGACGTTCAGGAATTACATTGTACAAAGCTTTCACTTTCAACTTACGGATCTGCAGAGCCAATTTACCACCGGCTTTCACACCTTCTGCCAAACCTTCCAACTTCACAGGAACTTCCATTACGATAGGTTTGCTTTCGTCGATCTGATAGAAGTCAACGTGCAGAATTTTGTCTGTTACAGGGTGGAACTGGATATCTTTCATGATAGCGTTTACAATCTTGCCATCAATGTTCAGGTCTACAACGTAGATGTGCGGTGTGTATACCAAGTTACGCAAGCCTTCAGTAGGAACTGTAAAGTGAGTAGCAACCTGATTGCCGTTTTCATCTTTCTGAGTTCCGTACAATACGCAAGGAACACCATTGTCTTTACGAAGTTCACGAGTGGCTTTCTTACCAGTTTCAGTTCTCAAAGAACCTTTGATTTCGATTGATTTCATTGTTTTTAAAATTTTTGTGTTACTCTAAATTAAGTTGATTGTTTGCTTAATTCGCCATCACACGATGTGGTATATCACACGATGAGCTTGAAAAAGCGGCGCAAAGGTATGCATTTTCTTTTTACTTTCCAAATGTTCATGGAATAAATTCCTGTAATTCAACTTGGAATCAGTACTTTTTGCGCTTTATTTTAAAAATCGATGTCAATTTTTATTTCTTCAGATTGTGAAGGCATTTCTTCTGTAGCTGTAGCAGGCTGATAATGTGCTTCACTTGTGGTCCCCTGTTCGTGTCCGATAAAATCGATAGCTTGCTGCAAACCGTTCATAAACTTCTCAAAATCTTCCTTGTACAGGAAAATCTTGTGTTTTTCAAAATTAACCTGAGGATCATCCTTGTCAAGAGACACTACTTTCTTGCTTTCTGTGATAGCAATGAACATTTCCTCTTTCCGGTTTTTCTTTACATCCAAGTAGTAAATTCGTTTTCCAGCTTTGATAGCTTTGGAGAAAACGATTTCTTTGTCGTTTTCAATAGTCGTACTTTTCTTCTTCAGTTCTTCCATAACTCACTGTTACTAATAAAAATGCGTTCAAATTTGAATATTTTTTTGCAATGTGCCAAAAGAGAATGAGGAAAAATGTCGAATCTCTGAAAAAAAAGAAAAAATATAAGGCTTTATGGTGTGTAATAAAGGAAAAATGCTTACTTTTGCCCACCTAAAATAAAATATAGTTTGTTTATATATTATGATTAACAGAGTTCTTATTCGTCTGAAGATAGTTCAGATAATTTATGCGTATTATCAGAACGGAGGTAAAAATTTGGATACTGCAGAAAAGGAGTTGTTCTTCAGTTTATCTAAAGCGTATGATTTGTACAACTATCTTTTGCTTTTGATGGTAGAGGTAACCAAGTATGCCAACAAGCGGTTGGATGCAGCAAAAAACAAGTTGGTTCCTACCAAAGAAGATTTGTCCCCCAACATGAAATTTGTAGAAAATCGCTTCATTGCGCAGTTGGAAATCAACAAACAGCTGAATGCTTTTGCTTCTTCTCAGAAGAAGACCTGGGAAAATGAAGGTGATTTCATTAAAAACCTGTGTGAACAAATCATGCAGAGTGATATATATAAAGAATACATGGCCAGCGAAACTTCTTCATACGAAGAGGATCGTGAGTTGTGGAGAAAACTTTACAAGAAGATTATTTTCAACAATACTGCTCTTGATGAAGTTCTGGAAGACCAGAGCTTGTACTGGAATGATGACAAGGAAATCGTGGATACTTTTGTATTGAAGACTATCAAGCGCTTCAATCCTGAGAATGGCGAAAAGCAGGAACTTCTTCCTGAATTTAAGGATGAAGAAGATCAGGACTTCGCTCGCCGTTTGTTCCGTCGTTCTATCCTGAATGCAGATTATTACCGTCATTTAATCAGTGAGAATTCAAAGAATTGGGATTTGAGCCGAGTAGCTGTGATGGATGTAATCATCATGCAGATTGCATTGGCTGAGATTCTGAGCTTCCCTAACATTCCGGTAAATGTATCGTTGAATGAATACGTGGAAATTGCCAAGCTGTATAGCACTCCGAAGAGTGGCGGTTTCATCAATGGTACTTTGGACGGTATTGTTAATCAATTGAAAAAGGAAAACAAGCTGACCAAAAACTAATATATTTGTCCAGCTATTATTAATCTAAACCGAGAAACCTATGAATTTGTTAGCTGTAGTATTGCAGGCACAGGGAGGAGCAGATTACTCTTTCCTTATTATGATGGTGGCTATTTTCGCCATTATGTACTTTTTTATGATTCGTCCCCAGAACAAGAAGCAGAAAGAAATTGCCAACTTCCGCAAGAATTTGGAAGTAGGTCAGTCTGTAGTTACTGCGGGTGGTATTTATGGAAAAATCAAGGAAATAGAAGATAATACTGTAGTAGTTGAAGTAGCTGCTGGTGTAAAAATCAAAGTAGATAAGAATTCAATTTATGCAGATGCACAGGCTCAGCCTGCGAAATAAATATGAATGACTATGTTCGATCGAAAGAACATAAAGAGATATAACTTGATATTCATACGAAAAATCAGGAACTTTCTGCTCAGTGCCAAGAGCAGAGAGTTTCTGATTTTTCTGTTTTTTGTATTCGTGTCGCTTTGCTTCTGGTTCTTGCAGACCATGAACGACACGTATCAGACGGAGTTTAAGATTCCGGTCAGGCTGAAGAATGTGCCGAAAGAAGTGGTCATGACATCCGAACTCCCTGATGAGATTCGGGTGAAGGTGGAAGACAGGGGTACGGTGCTGCTGAATTACATGCTGGGGCGTACTTTCTTTCCGCTGACTTTTAACTTTGAGGATTATCAGGACAAGGGTTCTTATGTCCGCATTCCTCAGACCGAGGTACTGAAGAAAATCAGTGCCCAGTTGAATAACTCTACGCAACTGCTTGCCGTACGTCCGGACACACTGGATTATATCTATTCAAGGGGAATACCCAAGAAAGTGCCGGTAGCGGTGGGCGGAGAGGTCTCGGCCGGCAGACAATATTATGTGTCAGATATTCGGGTGATACCTGATTCTGTGGTAGTCTATGCCCCTCAGGGTGTGCTGAATACCATTCTGACAGCGTACACACAGCCCTTCCATTGGACCAACGTAACGGATACACTGAAGAAACATATCAACTTGCAAAAGCTTCATGGCGTGAAGTTTGTACCGTCGTCTGTAGATGTGGTGGCCTGTGTGGATATGTATTCAGAGAAAACGCTGGAAGTGCCAGTGGTGGGAATCGGTTTCCCGAAAGGAAAGGTCTTGCGGACTTTCCCGTCTAAGGTGCAGGTAACTGTGCAGGTGGGATTGAAGAACTTCAAGTCCGTGACGGAGAAAGATTTTCTGGTTGGTGTTTCTTATGCTGACGTGATTGGTAATAAATCAGAGAAACTACCGCTTACCATCAAAAAATATCCGGATGTAGTAAGTCACGTGCGTGTGACTCCTTCTTCTGTGGATTATCTGATTGAACAGCAGATTGTAAGCGAACCCTCTAAAGAAAAAGAATCGGAATGATCAAGATTGGAATCACAGGAGGTATCGGGAGTGGTAAATCCTATGTGTCGCATTTGCTGGAAGAGGCAGGCATTCCTGTATACGATACGGATACGGAAGCCAAGAAACTGACGCTTTCTCATCCACGGATACGTGAGGGGTTACTGGCTTTGTTAGGAGAAGAAGTGTATAAGGCAGACGGCTCATTGAACAAGCCCGTGCTGGCAAATTACTTGTTTGCCTCGGCGGAGAATGCTGGACGCGTTAACCGCATCATCCATCCTTGTGTGTATGAAGACTTCCAACAGTGGGCAGACCGTCAGGCCGCATCCGGTACGGAGGTGGTGGCTATGGAAAGTGCCATTCTGTTTGAGTCGGGTTTTCACACAGCCGTGGACTATGTCGTGATGGTGTATGCTCCCTTGGAGCTGCGTATAATGCGGGCTATGCAGCGGGATGCCACTACGGAAGCACAGATAAGGGCACGTATTTCTGCACAGATGGATGACGAAGAAAAGAAGCGTCGGGCAGACTATGTCATTTTCAACGACGAAAAATTACAGCTGGATACGCAGATTGCAGCGTTGGAAGAGTGGCTTGCTCACAGAAAAACGGGCCGATAGTTTGTGTATGTCATTCGTGCGTTGTATTTTTGTCACTCGTAATTAAATTAATCATTAGAGATAATATGTTGAAGACTATTTTAGCGATTTCTGGAAAACCAGGTTTGTACAAACTGATTTCTCAGGCAAAGAATATGCTGATTGTGGAAACAGTCAGTGCAGATAAGAAAAGAGTTCCGGTCTATGCCAGTGACAAGGTGATTTCATTGGGTGATATTGCCATGTATACTGATGCAGAAGAAGTAGCTTTGGGCGAAGTGCTGGAATCTGTAAAGAAGAAAGAAAACGGTAACGTGACTTCTTTGGATTACAAGAAAGCTTCTGCAGAAGAACTGCACGCATTTATGGCTGAAGTATTGCCTAACTACGACCGTGACCGTGTACATACCAGTGACATTAAGAAATTGATTCAGTGGTACAACCTGCTGGTGTCAAACGGAGAAACTGATTTCGTAGAAACAGAAAAAGCAGCCGAATAAAGCAGAAGAGTCGTACAGCTTGATGTACAATTTGGAACAGGAAACTGTCTCAAGGTAAACGGATGCATCGTTCCGGCTACGGAGTGCACATTTGCCTTGAGACAGTTTTTTATTTATAGTAATGGAAGCTGAAAACCACAGCAGAAGATTATGAAGAAGATAATACTGATTACGGGAGGTGAGCGTTCCGGAAAAAGCAGCTATGCAGAACGTCTGGCTCATGAGTTGTCCATATCGCCGGTGTATATAGCTACGGCAAAGATATGGGACGAGGAATTTCGCCGCAGGGTGGAGCGTCACCAGCAAAACCGGGGTCCGGAGTGGACGAATATTGAAGAAGAAAAGGAACTGAGCCGTCATGACATTACGGGACGGGTGGCTGTCATTGACTGCGTGACGCTCTGGTGTACGAACTACTTTGTGGAACAGCCGGAAGTGTCACTTGCCTTGGAAGCCTTGAAGCAGGAATTCGACCGTTTCACTGCCCAGGATGCAATCTTTATTTTCGTCACGAACGAGATAGGTATGGGAGGCGTTTCCCCAAATGAGGTACAGCGTCGTTTCACCGATTTGCAGGGATGGATGAACCAGTATATTGCTTCGAAAGCCGATCAGGTCGTACTGATGGTTTCCGGTATTCCGGTTAAAGTGAAAGGATAAATCATGCGTAAGTTTACTATAGCACCTATTGCCTGTCCGGAACTGGAGCAGGCAGCCCGTGAAAAGATTGATAACCTGACGAAACCGAAAGGTTCTTTAGGACGTCTGGAGGAACTGGCCCTGCAGGTTTGTATGATACAGCAGACCCTGTCGCCTTCGTTGAACAATCCGTATAACTTGCTTTTTGCAGCCGACCACGGCATTGTGGAAGAGAAGGTCAGTGCTTCGCCGAAAGAGATTACCTGGCAGCAAATCAGTAATTTCCTGCACGGAGGAGCCGGTATCAACTTTCTGTGCCGTCAGCATGGATTCCGCCTGGAAATTATTGATGCAGGTGTGGATTACGACTTGCCCTACGAAAAAGGTATCATTGATATGAAAGTCCGTCGCGGCACACGTAATTTCCTTCACGAAGATGCCATGACAGCCGAGGAAATGAATCTGTGTCTGGAGCGTGGAGCGCAATGCGTAGACCGTATTCATGCCGCAGGTTGTAACGTGGTGAGTTTCGGCGAAATGGGAGTAGGAAACACCTCCGCTTCTTCCTTGTGGATGAGTTGCCTGACGGGTATTCCACTGGAACAATGCGTGGGAGCCGGCAGCGGGCTGTATGGAGAAGCCATGACCCATAAGTTCCGGGTACTTCAGCAGGCTCTTCAACATTTCTCGGGCGAGCATACGGTGGAAGAAATCCTGTGTCGTTTCGGAGGACTTGAGATGATGATGGCAGTAGGCGGCATGCTGCGTGCGGCAGAGTTACGTATGGTCATTCTGGTGGACGGCTTTATTATGACCAACTGCATACTGGCTGCTTCGCGTCTGTGTCCCGACGTACTTTCGTATGCTGTGTTCGGACATCAGGGAGATGAAAGCGGACACAAGCTGTTGCTGGATTACCTGCACGCCCGTCCGTTGTTGAATCTGTCATTGCGCCTGGGTGAGGGAAGTGGCTCTGTCTGTGCCTTTCCCATCCTCGATTCAGCCGTGCGGATGCTGAACGAGATGGATAACTTTGCCCATGCTTCCATTACCAAATACTTCTGACCTCATGAATAATTTACTGGCTGCCCTGATGTTTTTCACCCGTCTGCCTTTCTGGCGGATTTGTACGGTGCCGTCTGAATGTTTCCGGCATGTGGTGAGCTACTGGAGCCTTTGCGGATGGCTCACGGGGGGAGTGATGGCCCTGTCTTTCTGGGTTTTCTCCACCTGGTTTCCTCTGCCGGTAGCGGTACTGTTGGCCTTGTGTACCCGTCTATTCCTGACGGGGGCTTTACATGAAGACGGCCTGGCTGATTTCTTCGACGGATTTGGGGGCGGACGCGACCGGGAAGGCATTCTCCGCATCATGAAAGATTCCCATATCGGGAGCTACGGTGTGCTGGGGCTGATATTGTATTACCTGCTCTCGTTCTCGTTATTGGTATCCTTGCCTGCGGCCGTTATTCCCTGGGTGCTGTGCGTGGCCGACCCTTTCTGTAAGTTTGTATGCAGTTTCATGCTCCTGTTTCTTCCGTACGCTCGAAAAGAAGAAGAAAGTAAGGCCAAGGTGGTCTATACCCGCATGAGCCTTTCGGAGTGGATAGCCAATATTGCAGGCGGATTGTTGCCTTTACTGCTTTTACCTCTTTCTTACTGGGGGATGCTGTGCTTTCCATGTGTACTTTTCATTGGATTGGGCTGGCTGCTCAAGCGACGTTTAGGAGGATACACCGGCGACTGTTGTGGTGCACTTTTCCTCTTGTGTGAACTGGCGTGCTGGATGGGAGCGGTAGTGATGGCATATAATTTTTAATACGGTTAGACATAAGAAAATGAAAGTATATTTAGTTCGACATACTTCGGTGGATGTGGCACCCGGGACGTGCTACGGGCAGACCGATGTGCCGCTGCGTGCTTCGTTTCAGGAAGAGGCAGAGGCATGTAAAAAGGCCCTTCAGGATACGGGAATGCGTTTTTCACGTATCTATACCAGTCCTTTGTCCCGCTGTACACGCTTGGCGGCTTATTGCGGCTTTCCCGAAGCGGAACGTGACGAGCGGCTGAAAGAGATGAACATGGGTGAGTGGGAGATGCAGCGCTTCGATGAGATAACCGACCCGCGCATCCAGGAATGGTATGACGATTACCTGCGGGTACGGACTACCGGAGGCGAGTCGTTCATGGACGTGCTGGCCCGTGTGTCCGATTTCTTTGACCACTTGGACCGTACTTCAGGTCCGGCATTGGTGTTTGCGCATGGAGGTGTGCTGGTAGCTGCACAGGTCTATGCCGGTAAGGTGAAACTGGAAGATGCCATGAAAGCCTTGCCTCCTTACGGAGGGATGGTGGAAATCGACCTGCCGCTTCCACGTTTGCATCCGCTCATGCTGGCCGGAACGGGAAGTGATGTAGGTAAGAGTGTACTGGCTGCGGCGCTATGCCGTATCTTTTTGCAGGACGGATATCATCCGGCGCCTTTCAAGGCACAGAACATGGCGCTCAACTCGTATGCCACTCCTGAAGGACTGGAAATCGGTCGGGCACAGGCGGTGCAGGCTGAGGCTGCAGGAGTACCCTGTCATACCGACATGAATCCTTTGCTGCTGAAACCGACTTCCGACCATACTTCACAAGTGGTACTGAACGGCAAGCCCATAGGCAACCGGAGTGCGTATGCCTATTTCCGGACAGAGGGTCGTGATGAGTTGCGCCGGGAAGTGAACCAGGCATTCGACCGCCTGGCAGCCCGTTACAATCCGGTGGTGATGGAAGGAGCGGGCAGCATCTCGGAAATCAACCTGAAGGATACGGATTTGGTAAATTTGCCCATGGCGCGTCATGCCCATGCGGATGTGATTCTGGTAGCCGACATCGACCGGGGAGGCGTGTTCGCCAGTGCCTACGGTTCGGTGGCCTTGCAGACGCCGGAAGACCGCAAGCGCATCAAGGGAATCATTGTCAATAAGTTTCGTGGCGACCTTCGCTTGTTTGAATCGGGCGTGAAGATGATGGAAGAAATCTGCGGTATTCCGGTGCTGGGCGTGATACCGTATTACCACGATATTTACATTGAGGAAGAAGATTCGGTGGAGCTTTCCTTGAAACAGCGGAAAGCGGTGCAGGGGAAGGTCAATGTGGCGGTGGTGCTGCTCCGTCATCTCTCGAACTTCACCGATTTCAATATGCTGGAGCATGACGAACGGGTAAACTTGTACTATACGAACAACGTGGACGACCTGATGAAGGCCGACATCATCCTGCTGCCCGGTAGCAAAAGCACCATCGACGACTTGTATGAACTGCGTCGTAACGGAGTGGCACAAGCCATTCTTCAGGCACGCCGCAACGGCGCTACCGTGATGGGAATTTGTGGCGGATACCAGATGATGGGGCAGCGGATTGCCGACCCTGACGGAGTGGAAGGAAGTATCAGCCAGATGCCCGGACTGGGACTTCTGCCGACAGAGACGGTTATCGAAGGAGAGAAGGTGACACGTCAGGTACGTTTTGCTTTCTTGTCTTCTGAAGAACCGAACTGTACGGGATACGAAATCCACATGGGGCGTACTTCGGCGGTGGAAGGAGAGACTTTGACTCCGTTAGTACGTCTGGAGAACGGAGAAACGGATGGCTGTGTGGCAGACCGGAAATGTGCGGGTTCCTACATTCACGGCATACTGGATAATCCGGAAGTGATAGAATGGCTGCTGGCTCCGTATGCCGAAAAGCTGGAGCAACCTCAGCTGGATTATACCGCTTTCAAGGAAGAACAATACAACAAGCTGGCCGACCATGTGCGGAAGCACCTGAACATGCCGCTGCTTTACCAAATACTGACTCAAAATGATTAACGGACACGGAGACGACGCCTATCGCTATACGGCCATTCGTGCCAATTTCAGTTCGAATGTGTACCACCGGGTGAACCATGACGGGTTGAACCGCTATCTGTCCGGATGCCTGTCGTGCATCCGTTCCTATCCAGAACCGGAACCCTATGCGCTGGCTGCCGAGCTGGCCCGGTTGCATGGTGTCAGTCCGGAGGTAGTCTGTGTGACGAATGGAGCCACGGAGGCCATTTACCTCATTGCCCAGGCTTTTCGCGGGAGTCATTCTGCTGTATGGATACCGACCTTTAGTGAATATGCAGATGCCTGCCGCTTGCACGGACATCGGGTGGAAGGCATTTCCAGCCTGGAGAAGCTGACAGACGACGAAGGGATTTTCTGGCTGTGTAATCCGAACAACCCCACGGGACAGACATGGGATGCCGCTACGCTTCGCCGCCTGATAGTCGCATATCCCCGAAAGCTGTTTGTCATCGACCAGTCGTATGCGCTGTTTACGGAGAAAGAGGTGCTGTCCGTGGCCGAGACGGTAAAACTGCCTAACGTATTGCTGCTGCATTCCATGACCAAATGCTATGCGGTGCCGGGCCTGCGTCTGGGAGCGGTGACGGGCAGCAGGGAACTTCTTTCCCGGATACGTGCCTGCCGTATGCCTTGGTCGGTTAATGCCTTGGCCGTAGAAGCTGGACATTACCTGCTACAGCATCCGGAGGAATATCGCATGGACATACAAGCTTTGCTGGCTGAGCGGAAACGGGTGACCGATGCGCTGGAAGCTTTGGGTGGGGTAGAGGTACTGCCTACGGATACGCATTATTTCTTGGCGCGGCTTCAGCAGGGTACTGCGGCACAACTGAAAGAATTCTTGGCTACCCGGCACGGACTGCTGATTCGCGACGCATTTAATTTCGAGGGACTGGATGCGCGTTATTTCCGTATCGCCATACAGACGGAAGAAGAAAACAATCTATTAATTGAAGGCATACACGAATGGATACAGAACTCGTAATGGGATTGATTCCCCTGGCAGGAGGTTTTCTGCTTGATAAGATTTTAGGTGACCCGCTGTGGTTGCCCCATCCGGTGGTAGGGTTCGGAAAACTGATTTCACGGTGTGAACGCAGAGGGAATCAGGGAACTCACCGCAAACGAAACGGAGCATGGACCGCAATAGGGTTGGTCGTGTTTACCTTTCTGGTGAGCAAAGGATTGCTGGAAGCAGCAGCTTTGCTGCATCCGTGGGTAAAGATTGCACTGTCGGTAGTGGCCGTATTTTATTGTCTGGCCGGAAAAACTTTGATAGATGAGGTACGGATGGTATTTGAGGCAGCGGATATTTCGCTGGAAGCCGGAAGAAAGCAGGTGGCCCGCATTGTGGGAAGAGATACCTCTGCCTTGACTGACCAGGAGGTGCGTACGGCGGCTCTTGAGACCTTGGCCGAGAATTTGAGTGACGGTGTCATCGCTCCGCTTTTCTGGTATTTTCTGTTGGGGGTGCCGGGGATGCTGGCGTATAAGATGGTCAATACCCTCGACTCTATGATTGGCTACCGGAATGCTCGTTATAAGGATTTTGGCTGCTGGGCGGCCCGTATGGACGATGTGGTCAATTACCTTCCTGCCCGACTGACTGCTCTGCTGATGGTGCTGGTTTCCGGTCGCTGGTCGTTGCTGAAGTTCGTGGCACATTACGGACGGATGCATGCCAGTCCTAATTCCGGTTATCCGGAAGCGGCATTGGCCGGAATCCTGAACTGCCGCTTTGGTGGTCCGCACGACTATTTCGGCGAGACAGTTTACAAGCCTTTCATCGGAGACAATCCTCGTCCGCTGAGCAGTCGGGATATGCGTGTGGCCATTCGTATCAACCGCTTGTCTGAATTGCTGATGCTGTTGTTTATGGCAGGAGGTTATTGGGCTGTTTTTCAATTGATTTATTAAGAAACACTTCAGGCTTTCTGAAAGCCTGAAAATAACGCAAGTGCGTTTGAACTAAAACGTAAAAGAATTTTGGTCCAAACGCACTTGCGTTTTAAGTAAAACGTCCTTGCGTTTACTTTGAAACGCAAAGACGTTTTTGAGGGTTGTTATTCATAGATGTATTCTACATCCGACTTCTTAAAGCGAAGAAGTCGGGTGTCATTGGGACCTGCGCCGTTCTTGCTTGGATAAAGCCCTTTCATTGTTCCGTTATAAAACCATCCCTGTCCGTTGCTGGGTGAGTAAGTGGCCCATAGCATGGCATTGTAGTGATCGTGTTGGATGCCATCGTTGTTCCATTGTGCTCCGGGGCCGTACCATACGAGTGGTTCGTATTGCTGCTCTGCATTGTTGTACATCTGAATGTAAATCAGGTCAGACAGTGCTACGGTTCCTACCGTGATGTCGTTTCTTCTTCTTTGGCGACGCTGAATGTTTGAGCCTCCGTTCCATGCCGTGGTATGGCTGCCATCCCACATCAGCCAGATTATGCCTTCGGTAGGTACCCATATCCGTTCGAAGTTTTCCATGGAAGGAAGTTCGTAGCCGTCGGGTGCCATGGCGGTAGCATCCAGTTTGTTGATATGCTCGCTGGACGGACCGTATCCTTCCATTTTAGCCACTCCACCGTCATCAATCACTTCCATTCCCTGCGTGGTTTTTCCCTGGTACTGCCATTTCCATAACTTGAAGAACTCTTCGGGAGTACAGTCGCGCAGGTAATCAAAAAGCGTCTTTCCCGCCTTGGCAGCCGGGTCGTTTGAAGAAAGTATCTGGTCGTTGAAGTTCTTGGAATCTCCCATGGCATTGTACTTGCACCACCACACACCGTTGAGGTAGGTGACAGGGAGTCCCCAGTTGCGGCGCACGACCGTGTATTCTTCTCTGTCCGTACCGTCGGTATTGCAGATTACCAGTGTGGCTTTTTGCTTGCGTCCGTTGGCCGTAGGGTCATTGGGCTTCCAGCCTCCTATGATGCGGAATGAGTTGGGTGTTCCATCCTGCTCTTTCAACTTGATCCAGTGTCCTTCACCGCTTTCGTATTCCACCGTCAGTTTTTTAGATGCCGGCAGAGTGATGAGCCCCAATTCATTGTCAATGTAGCGTCCGAAGTCAAATTCATAGCCGTCATGGAAGTGGATGAGCCCTTCCAGTTTAATCGGGTTTTCAGATAAGACTAATGTCAGAGCGTCTTCCGCATAGTCATGAAGCAGTCCTTTCCGGTGGAATCTGAGCTTTACTTCCGTTTCGGGAACTCCGGGTCTCCATTTTTCTTTCTGAATACGGAATACATTCTTTCCTATTGTTTCCGGACGGAGACCTCCTAATGAGGTGATTTTTATCGGCATATTGTTTTCCGAAATCAGTTCCAGTTCATCGTCACAGTCAATGGCCAATGTCATATCTGTAGATGTATAAGGAAGGGTTATCAGTGTTTTTTCCTCATTCACTGTCACATTGTCGGGAAGTATGGATTCTTCGGTATCTACCTTTATGCTGGCCAGGTCGGAAGACAGAACATGGTCGCCTCCGTTTTTCCATTCAATGACATTCAGCTTGGTTTCTCCTGTGGCAGAGTCTGTGCTGATTTCCAATGTGTACACTACGTTGCGTTTCAAGGTAGAGGGAAGTATGGTTTCAAGAGTGATCTCTTTTTCATCTTTCACTATTTCCAGACTTGCCTTTAAATTATCTCCAGCTTGTTCGTACATGTAAAAGATACCTTGAGTATTGGTTCCCAGTCCTTCTGCAAACTCAACGGAACGGTCTTTTATCTCTGCATGAGCAGGGATGGTGACGGGATTCTGTGGGAACAGAAAGGTGTGTTGTGTGATGTTTTTAAACACCACCTTGTTCACCTTGACGGGACTGTTGCTTTGAATGGACAGGTCAAAACGGGCAATGCCTCTTTCCAGATCCAGGTGAAGCAAGTTTTCGTCGGTCTGTCCCAGGTCAATCATGCCGGAGAAAAATTCCGGGGCATGGATATAATCGTCGGCATGTGCCAACGTAATCTGCTGCCATTCTTCTTCGGTAATGCCTTGTGCTTTCAGTTCCTGAATGTTGAGCTGGTCGGCAATGTTAGCCAGGATGTAGAGGTGACCTGCTCTTTTGCTGGTCTGAAACACATACTGGTCATTCTGTTGGGTGAACTGAGTATAGATTTCTGTCATAAGGCCGTCTTCAAACAGGCAGGCCTGTAAATCGTAAATCTCTCCTTCACCGGGAAGGGGGGCACTTTCTCCTTCCACCTGAAATTCACTCAGGTGAGTGGTAATGGTCCGGATGGGTGTATTTCCCTCTGAAGGTTTATCTTCTCCACAAGCTGTGGTAAGAAACAAGGCAGAAAGTATGCCGAAAAGCTGTATGTATTTTCTGATGTACATATACTGATTTATTTGTCTGTTAGGATATTGTTACGCTTTTTATTCGTAGATGTATTCCACTGGTGTCTTGACGCATCGGATGGTACGGGTTTTGGATGCATTGTTGCCTGCATATTTGAACCAGTTTCCTCTGCCGTCACTATGGGAATATCCTTCCATCAGCCAGGTACTTCCTCCGTTGCCATAGGTTGCCAGTAAAATCATCATTTTCGATATGTTAGCGGCATCCCACTGATGGCCTAAGCCGCAGAGTGTCCAGTGGTTGCCTTCGTATTCAAAATCATAGAAGGTAATCGGTCCGTACTGCAAGCCTTGGAAGGTCGCATTGCGTTCTACGACTTTAAAGTTGAGGCGCTGGCCAAGTCCGTTGTTGAAACTGCCTGGATTGAAATACTTCAAATTGTAATTTGTACCTCCTGTAAAGAAACGGTAGTCATCGAAATCCGGTATCTGGTAACCGTCGGGTGCCATGACGGTAGGAGCCAGGGTTCCAAAGTTATCCGTCTGACTTTTGTATCCCTCATAATAGAAGGAAGCACCATTATGAGTCAGCTTTAATCCGTCAGGATTTCCGGCCTGGTACTGGTCGCCTAAGATGTGCAGAAATTCATTGTCAGAGCAGGAAGTCAGGTAATCTGCCAGACTGCTGTCTTTGGCCGGGTCTGAATTAATCAGAATCTGGTCGTTGAAATTCTTCACGTTACCTCTCAGGTTGTACTTGCACCACCATGTTCCGTTGATATTTACCACCGGCAATCCCCAGTTGAGGCGTCGGATGGTATAAGTTTCCGGATGGCTGCCATCTTCATCGGCAATGATTAATTCGCCGGCCTGTTCCCGTCCGTCTGCTTTCGGATCATTGGGCTTCCATCCTCCCAGCAGTCGATAGGTATTGCCGCCTTCAGGGGCGAGTTTCATCCAGTGTGCTTCTTCCTCGGCGAACTTCAGCGTGGCCGTTTTCCCTTCCGGTAAAATCAGGCTGGCCAGTTCTCCGTCCACATAGCGATTGAAGTTACATTCTCCGTTCTGGTCGAATTCAATGAGTCCGCTCATTTGTACCGGATTGGGAGTAAACACCAGTACCACCCGGCCGGTTTGTATCTGGTCGTTGTAGACATCCAGGTACATGTATTCACTTTTGCTGCCCGGCATTTTCTGTCGGCTGGATACATTGAATTCTGCTACGGGAGAAAGACTTCTGGACTGGTTGGCAGGGGTTACCGTAACGCCCTCTACTTCTCCAAGAACGCTGACTTGGGCTCCTGATTCGGCTGCTAAGGTGAGCTGGAAATTACTGTTCCAGGAAGGAACAAATACAGTATCACCACGTTCGTTGACAGTTACACCTTCTGAAAGTTGTGAATTTTCTTTGTCGACCAATCCTTTGAGGGTAAGGCCGGATTCGGAGGAGTCACCGTTTTCCCAGTTATCTGTCAGCACTTCCACGTTCAGATTTGCTCCGTTGCCATACACTTTAAGTGTGTACACCGTATTGCGTTTCAAGGGTGGCAGGGTCGTTTTCAAGCGATGCCATCCTCCATTGACTGCCATCAGAATTTCTACCGCATGACCATCGGCTGTTTGTTCCGGCAGGTAGTAAAGAGACTCCTTTTTGTTTTTGAACGGTTGTTCTCCAAAATCTTTTGTCAAGTCGGTCTTTTCGATATTGGTCAGCACACTTTTGTCGCCTCCTTCATTCACCAAACCAGTCAGGGCTATATCTCTTATTGTGATGCTGTTTACTTCTACATCTTGAAAAGCAGATTCCAGGTCAATACGGGCTACCGCACGTTTAAGAGACACGGATAGAGAGGTGTTTTCTCCATCCAGTTCTGTATGGCCGCTCATCAATAGACTCTTTGAGGTCATTTCATCGGCTGTTGCGGTCAGTTGCAGGAACTCTTCCAGGGTAGTGACATTGTTTGTCAGGTTGGCCCGGGAAGTTATGTTTGCATCATTGGCCAGAAAATAGAGCATTCCGTTTTTCTGTTTAATGTCGAGCCGGCATACTCCTTTTTCATCAATCTGCAGAGAGTTGAATGATTCACTTAATATGCCGTTTTCAAAATGATAAGCATCAAGCGTGTGTATGTTTGTTTCGGATTCTGTGGTTATCCCATAGTTCATTCCGGAACTGATGATGCTGATGCGAAGTGAGCCGTCTGCGGCATTATCCTGCCGTATCTTTTCTTTTTGACAGCCACTTAGTAAGAACAAGCCTGCGCTTGCCACTGTAAGTATATATTTCATATTCATTTTTTCGTCAGATTGTATTTCGTTAGTTTATTTGTATCGGTGAGGGTTTTGCGAACTGTTCAAATAGTTCTTGGAGTCAATCGGCATATCCTGGATATTATTGACATAAAAATTATTCATCAATTTTTCTGCCCATGGTCCGTAAGTAAATGAACTGTTGTGTCCATATCCCATTACGTGTCCCAGTTCATGGAACATGATACTGCACGAGTAGGTATTGAAGTAGTGTTCAAACCATCCTTGCTGGTAACATCCGAAGGTACTTCCACCTCCTAAACCAACGACTCCGTTTCCTGGGTAGACCAATCCCACCTGAAGGGTTCTGGTCATCCGCATCTGTTGCAATACCGCTTCCACCTTTACGGGCTGTTTGTTGTCATCGTACAGCTGGTCGGCATTGTCACGCAGAATCTGTTCGTGTTCCGGCATGTCAATCATATAGGTGAAGTTCAGGAAGAGGGCTACCGACTCACGGCAGTGCACTGGGCGTATTCCCATCCAGTTACCTACCGGACCACCGTCTTCTCTTTCCGGGTCTCCGCCATACAGGCCCCAGTAAATGTTCCACCCATGTTTGATTTTCTGTAGCTTGTCCCAGAATGGATCATCAGATTCAACTTTGAGTACGGCATCCGAGAGTTCTTCAGTCGTTTTTTTGCTTATTTCGATGATTTTACCGGATTCCGTGCGACACATTACCGTACGTTCTATCAGTGGAATTTCCTCATAAAAATCGCAGAATGCCGGGATTGAATCAAAGTAAGCCAGGTCGAAATACTCATTGCTCATTTGCGGCAATTGCATTTTTATCAGTACATTGCTCAATTTACGAGGAGAATAGAAGCGTACGTGCAGCTTTCCTTCTTCGGTAACTGATACCTGAAGCGGCTGTGATGTGTTGAACTTCCGGAGTGACGGGTTGGTGTACACTTCCTTTGTTTCATCGTCCTGCAGGATGGCTTTATGTCCGCCTGCATTGTATGCCGCAGGTGTGATGAACATCATTACGTCTTTGTCATCCGGATGAGTCACTACCGATTCGATGTGATGAATGTGATTGCTGCTTAGCGATTTATGCTCAAATCCATAGACCTGACGTCTTTCCTCCTTACGGTAGTTACGGGTAGAAATTGTAATTTCACCGTTGAGTTCCGCATTCTCGCACAGTGGCATGAAGAGGTAAGAAGTCTGCTCATTCAAGGAAATTGGGTAGAGTGTTCCATTGCTTTCACCGCTCAATTCTCCACTGCCTGAAAGAGTGGTGTAAAAGCGTACGTCGCCAAATGAAAGGCTTTTATCCGTTACGGCATAGCGCACATAAGGATTGTGGTAGGCAAAATCGAAATCTACCCGGCTTACAATCCGTTTCTGGACTATTTCATCTGGAATGGAAGCCGTTTCCTGCATTCCATTGGTAGTCTGCACCTCTATAATGGAGAAAGGAGTTTGCGAGTAGAAATATTCGGCTTCCAATGGCTTTTGCAAATCTTCCGGAAAAGCCAGCCATTCATCTTGTATGTGTTCAGGAGTGTGAATGATAGCTTTGTCTTTCGCGGAATTTCCCTGGATTCCTAAAACCAGCAGGCGATAATTTCCTTTGTGAAGTCCTTCTGTATAAATTGTAGATGTAGAAGCTTCATAATAGCTCTTGATGTTTGTTACTTTTTCACCGTTTTCATCTACTATGAAATAGTGCAACTCATCGTATGGAGAAGTCTCTTCTTCCGCAGTACGTGAAGTGTTTCCTTCATATCCATCCTTTTGTAATTTGAATAAAATCCCTGATTTGTTTGTAGCAGACGATGTGTCTAATTGTTCTTCCTGGTTACAGGATACCAATAGTAAAGTGCATAAGAATGCAATAAAGGTAAGTTTTCTCATTTCGTTGTTGTTTTCTCGTTGATTACAATCTCTTAAACCAATCCCTATAACTTTTCTTGCTGAAAAAATAACTAATTAACCGTTTTATAGTTTAGTTTGTTTATCTCGTTAATATTTTTGCCTGTTCATGTTTTTAAACGTAATATTTCCGTTTTTGTTCAATCCGCTTTCTCTTTCTGCTTCAATTTTTAAGAGTAAGAATACGAATTTTGTTGATTATAAAACAGTTATTGCATAAAAATAAAAAAGGATAGCAGTTTTGGTTTCCTGCTATCCTGAATGGTGGAATGGGGTAATTGTAGGGGGAAGTTATTGTTTATATTGATAGAATGCTTCTGCCCCAATTCTTTGAATGGTCATCGACTTGTCGGATGGGATATACCCTACAGACTTTGCATACTCTTTCCAGGGTTTGATGAGCTCTTTCAGTTTTTCCGGATAAACTTCTGACAGGTCATTCTGTTCGGCCAGGTCTGTTTCCAGATTATATAATTTCCATGTAGTGCCGTCTCCATGAGGAGGAGTGAGCTGCACGGCTTTCCATTTTCCTTGTATAACGGCTTTGTCTTCTTTCATTTCAAAACAGAGTGCATCATTAGAAGTGCGTATAGGCGATGCATTTGCATCTGTGAGTCTTTGTGCAAATGATTTTCCGTAAAGAGGAGCCAGTGTAGTGTGACCATAGGAAGAGGGCCGTTGGGTGTGAGTATATTCCAGGATTGTAGGGAACAAGTCGGTTACATGCAGCAGGGTAGTATGGTCTATGCTTCCTTTTTGGATTATATTCTTACCCGAAATAATCAGTGGTACGCAGATTCCTCCTTCGTGGGTAGTCATTTTATAAAGAGAATAAGGTGTGTTGCACACTTCGGCCCAGGCTTCTCCCAGTGAAATGAATGAGTTGGAGTTTCCATAGTTTTCCAGCTGATTGTCATATCGTTTCTGAATCACTTCTTTGGTATTGCCCGGATATGATTCCGGTTCCTTAGGGTTGGCTCCATTGTCACTCATAAACAAGACCAGCGTATTGTTCAGTTTGTGCTCTTTTTCCAGTTCCTCAAGCACCCGCCCGATACTGTAGTCTACATATTCTATCATGGAAGCATAGATTTCCATCTTGCGGCTTTGTTCTTCTTGCTGCTCTTTGCTCAGTTTGTTCCATTGTATACAGGGATTGCTGAGACGGGTATCAGGAGTTTGTGCAGGTATGAGTCCCATCTGTTTTTGGCGCTCCAGTCTGGCAGAACGGATGCTGTCGTATCCGCAGTCGTATGTGCCTTTTTCCCGATCTTTCCATTCAGGGATAATCTGTAAAGGGTCGTGGGGAGCTGTAAAAGCCAGATAACCGAAGAACGGCTTGTCTTGAGGACACTTGCGCAGATATTCAATCATTTTATCAGTATAGTAGTGGGTGGAATAGAAGTCATCGGGAAGCTTGTCTACTTTCTTTCCATTGTCCAGATAAAAAGTGACCGGTTGTTCGCTGTCGGACAAGGCAAATGAGTGGCAAAAATGACCGGCACCTCCCCCTAACATGGTGAAACTCTGTTCGAATCCGCGTTCGGAAGGGATGTTTCCTTTTTGTGCGCCCAGATGCCATTTACCGGCCATGCAAGTGTAATAATTGTTTTCGTGCAGTACTTCGGCCAGCGTCATTACACGCTGGTTGATACCTCCTTCATATCCGGGTTGCATGTATTGGTTTTCGGCATGCAGGGGAGGCATGATGCCCAGTCCGTTCTGGTGATTGTCCACTCCCGTCAGGAGCATAGCCCTTGTGGGAGCACTTAAAGAAGAAGTGTGAAACCGGGTAAAGCGGATGCCTTGTTCTGCCAGTCGGTTGATATGGGGTGTCTGTATTTCCCCGCCAAAAGGCTGTGTGTCTGAAAATCCCATGTCGTCTACTACGATAAGTAGTATGTTGGGAGAAACATTCTCGTTAGATGTGTTTTGCGAGTGAGCTGATAAAGCTGCCAGTCCACTCAGACTGTATAAAATGTAGCGTTTCATAAGTAAAAAAGTTTTAGTCTATGTTATTTCTCATCTTGACTGCTGTTGCGATATTCCGTAGGTGTCATTCCTAAGTATTTTTTTACGTATTGTGCAAAAAACGACACATTGGGGAATTCAAAATCCACAGAAATTTCCTTAATACTTTTGTTGGAATGCCTCAGCTCAGGAATGATATGTTCAATGGCATTCTCATGAATCAGTGTCAATGCATTTTTCCCGCTGATTTGCTTGACGATGCGCGACAGGTACTTCGGTGAATAACAGAATAGGTCGGCATAGTAAGTCAGTGTACGGTGTTTGCCATTGTCGGCAGTCAGCGCTTCCATGAATTGCTTGAAGATAAAGTCGGGTTGTTTGACAGGAGTGTGATAGCCTTGCTTTTCTTTTTCAATAGACTTGCGGGTAGTTTCGGCCACCATCTCGCCATAAAAAGCTGAAGCAATGTGCAGCAGGATTTCTTTCTGGTATTTGTCGGGCGAAGTCTGTATCTTTCCCTCTATCAGTTTCAGGTACTGGTGAAACGTTTCATTCTGGTTTTCTCCAAAATGCTTGATGGGGTTTTCCTGTATGTAACATATCGACTTCCAGCTGTATTTTTGAGTCTGGGTCAGCCGTTGGATAAAGCGGTTGGAAAAACAGAATACTTTTACCTTATGGTTGGGACTGGCCATTACCTGACCTATAATTGTATTAGGCAGGCTAATCAGCAGGTCGTTGGCTTGTAAGTGTTGGGTCACGTTGTTCAGTTCCAATTTTACTTCTCCTTCCTCGCAATAGAGCATCAGAAAAACTTCCAGTTTAACATTCCGATTTTCCGGGAACACATTCTCCAGGCGTTCAGTCAGAAACATGTAATCGTCAATATAGCTTTGGGCATCGCAATGTGCCTGAAGCATTTCCATGTGAATATGTCTAATAATCTCTTCCATAATTCTTTTTTGCAAAGATGAAGATTTTTGGTCAAGGTGCTATGTCTTATTTTCTCTCAAGAATGTCTTATTTTCCATATTTCATGATTTTGACGGAAGGGTGGAGAAAATTGAACATCTCTGTGCGAAAATCGGTTGCCTTCCTTTTTCCCTTGCTTGCTACTTTTGCGCGAACAAAAAAAGAAACGAATATGACGAAAAAGATTGGAAAATTAAACGTATGGCTGATGTTGCTGGTTAGCTGTGCGATGGGGATAACTTCCTGTAAGACGGAAACTAAAGAAAACACTCAGAAAGGCTATAACCTTGTAACGCTTACAGCAGATACGGATAAGGAAATCATGACCTCGTATTCTGCCTCCATTGAAGGTATGCAGGACATTGACATTTATCCGCAAGTGTCAGGATATATTGAAAAGTTGAATGTGTCCGAAGGAGATGTCGTACGGCAGGGAGAAGTCTTGTTTGTGATTGACCAGGTTCCTTATAAGGCGGCTTTGGAAACGGCAGTTGCCAATGTGGAAGTAGCGAAAGCCAGTCTGGCTACAGCCGAACTTACGTATAAAAGTACAAAGGAACTGTATGCCAAGAAGGTAGTCTCCAGCTTTAACTTGCAGACAACTGAAAATGAGTATCTGACTGCCAAGGCACAGCTTGCACAGGCTAAGGCACAGGAGGTGAATGCGCGGAATAACCTTTCTTATACGGAAGTAAAAAGCCCCAGCAACGGGGTGATTGGCATGTTGCCTTACCGGGTAGGAGCACTGGTCAGTTCCAATATGTCGCAGCCACTGACCACTGTGTCAGATAATGCCACGATGTATGTCTATTTCTCGATGACTGAAAATCAGCTTTTGGCTTTGGCACGTCAATACGGTACGATTGACAAGGCGGTAGAAAATATGCCGGCCATTCAGCTTCAGTTGAACGATGGCTCTGTGTACGAGGAAAAAGGAAAGATAGAATCTATCAGTGGCGTGATTGACAAGGAGACGGGTACGGTAGGTGTGCGTGCGGTATTCCCGAATGCTTCCCGTTTGCTGCACAGTGGGGCATCGGGCAACGTGCTGATTCCAAGTGTCTATAAGAAATGTATCGTGATTCCGCAGGGAGCTACCGTACAGTTGCAGGATAAGATTCTGGCTTATAAGGTGGTAGACGGGAAAGCGGTATCTACTTTGATTAAAGTAGCTCCGGTCAACGATGGGAAAGAATACATTGTGCTGGATGGACTGAAAGCCGGAGATGAGATTGTGGCCGACGGAGCCGGAATGATTCGTGAAGGAACGCAAGTAAAATAACAGACGATTATGAAAGGAAATATATTCATTAAGCGGCCGGTGATGGCCCTCTCCATATCGGTCCTGATTCTGATAGTGGGATTTATATCACTTTATACACTTCCCGTGGAACAATATCCTGACATTGCTCCGCCTACTGTACGCGTGGAAGCCACTTATACCGGTGCCAATGCCGATGCGGTGATGAACAGTGTCATTATGCCGCTGGAAGAAAGTATCAACGGGGTAGAAAACATGATATACATTACCTCTACGGCTACCAATGCGGGTACAGCCGAAATCCTGGTGTATTTCAAGCAGGGTACCGACCCGGATATGGCAGCGGTGAATGTGCAGAACCGTGTGTCTGCCGCACAAGGTCTGTTGCCTTCCGAGGTAACTGCTATTGGCGTCAGCACCATGAAACGCCAGAACAGCTTCCTTCAGATTAACAGTCTTATCAGCCCCGACAAGCGTTATGATGAAACCTTCCTGGCCAACTACCTTGACATCAATGTGATTCCCCAGGTAAAACGTATTCAGGGCGTAGGCGACGTGCAGCTGATGGGGGATACTTACAGTATGCGTATCTGGATGAAACCCGACAAAATGGCACAATACGGACTGGTTCCTTCTGATGTGACAGCCGTATTGGGTGAGCAGAACACGGAAGCACCTACGGGGGCACTGGGTGAAAGTTCGGACAATGTGTTTCAGTACACCATGAAGTACAAAGGCCGTCTGAAGAGCGTGGAAGAATTTGAAAACATGGTCATACGTTCGCAGAAAGACGGATCCGTACTTCGGGTAAAAGATATTGCAGAAGTAGAACTGGGACGTGAATCCTATAGTTTCCATGGTGAAGCAGATGGAGTTCCGGGAGTTACTTTTATGGTCTTTCAGGTGGCTGGTGCTAATGCTACGGCTGTAAACCAGGAGATTTCCGATTTGCTGGATGATATTTCAAAAGATCTTCCGGAGGGAACGGAGTTTATTCAGATGATGAGTGTGAACGACTTCCTTTTTGCTTCTATCGACAATGTGGTTGAAACCCTGGTGATAGCCATTATCCTGGTAGTGTTGGTGGTTTACTTCTTCTTGCATGACTTCAAGAGCACCTTGATTCCTTCCATTTCCATCATTGTGTCACTGATTGGTACGTTTGCCTTCCTGTCGGTAGCCGGATTCAGTATCAATATCCTGACCTTGTTTGCCCTTGTGCTGGCCATTGGTACCGTGGTGGATGATGCGATTATTGTAGTGGAAGCCGTACAAGCCAAATTTGATGTGGGGTATCGTTCGTCTTATCTTGCCACAAAGGATGCCATGAGTGATGTGACGATGGCCGTTGTGTCGTGTACCTTTGTCTTTATGGCTGTATTTATTCCGGTGACTTTCATGGGAGGAACTTCCGGTGTGTTCTACACTCAGTTTGGTATTACGATGGCGGTGGCTGTGGGACTCTCCTGTATTAATGCCTTGACGCTCTGTCCGGCTTTGTGCGCCATGATGATGAAAGCTTCTGACACGGAGAAAAGCATCAAGAACTTCAGCGGTCGTATCCGTGCGGCTTATACCGTGTCATTTAATACGATGCTGGGCAAATACAAGAAAGGACTGATGTTCTTCTTCCATCATCGGTGGACTGTATGGGCTTCACTGGGTGTTGCCACTGTATTGCTGGTATATCTGATGTCGACAACCAAGACCGGACTGGTGCCTCAGGAAGACCAGGGAACCATGATGATTAATATCAGTACCTCACCTGGTAACTCTTTGGCTGAAACCAATAAGGTGATGGACAAGGTGCAGGATATATTGAAAGCCACTCCGGAGATAGAGCATTATTCGCGTATTACGGGATATGGATTGATTTCCGGTCAGGGCACGTCATATGGTACAGTCATCATCCGCTTGTATCACTGGGATGAACGAAAAGGCAAGGAACATTCGGTGGAAGCTGTCATGAAGCGCTTGAATGCTCAGTTCAGCGAGATAAAGGAGGCGCAGGTATTCTGTTTCCAGCCTGCCATGATTCCGGGATACGGAACCGGTAATGCGGTGGAACTTTATATGGAGGATAAAACGGGAGGCGACATGCAGCCGTTCTATGAGTCCGTACAGAAATTTATTATGACCCTTAACGAGCGTCCGGAAGTGGCAATGGCCTATAGTTCATACGCCATGAACTTCCCTCAGATTGCGGTGGATGTAGATGCAGCTAAATGCAAGCGTGCCGGAATCAGTCCGAGTGATGTGCTCGATGTGGTGGGAGCCTATTGTGGAGGTTCGTACGTATCTAATTACAATAAGTATGGAAAAGTATACCGTGTCATGATTCAGGCTTCACCCGATGCCCGTTTGAATCAGCATGCGCTGGATAACATGTTTGTGCGTAATGGAACGGAGATGGCACCGGTCAGCCAGTTTGTGACGTTGCGTTCTGTCTTAGGTCCGGAAATTGCCAAGCGTTTCAACTTGTATAATACGATTGATGTGAATGTGAACGTGGCCGAGGGATATTCTACCGGTGAAGTCCAGAAAGCCATTAAGGAGGTTGCGGCTCAGGTACTTCCTTCCGGCTACGGTTATGAATATGGAGGTATGGCACGTGAGGAAGCCAGCAGCGGAGGAGCACAGACCGTGTTCATCTATACCCTCTGTGTGGTATTGATCTACCTGATTCTGTCCTGCTTGTATGAAAGTTTCCTGGTACCGCTGGCCGTGATTCTGTCCGTTCCTTTCGGATTGATGGGAAGCTTCCTGTTTGCCCGTGTGGCAGGGTTGGAGAATAACATCTATCTGCAGACCGGTGCCATCATGTTGATTGGTTTGCTGGCTAAAACAGCCATCTTGATTACAGAGTATGCCATTGAACGCCGTCGTAAGGGTATGGGGATTATCTCTTCTGCTTATTCGGCAGCTCAGGCCCGTTTCCGTCCTATTATCATGACCGTCTTGTGTATGATTTTCGGTATGCTTCCGTTGATGTTCTCATCCGGTGCCGGAGCAAACGGAAACAGTTCATTGGCTACGGGTGTAGTAGGTGGTATGCTGATTGGTACGTTGGCCTTGCTCTTTGTGGTTCCGGTTTTCTTTGTGGTGTTCGAATATCTTCAGGAGAAATTGCGTGGCCCTATGCAGAAGGAACCCGACCAGCAGATTCTATATGAGAAGGAACAGACCTTGATTGAGAAAAGTGCCTTTAACACAGAAAAGTAAATGAACAATATGAATACATCAAAGATAATCGCATGTGGCGCAACGCTCTTGCTGAGCAGTTGCGGAATATATACCAGCTATGAACCGCAGACCTCGGTTCCCGAGAACTTGTACGGCGAAGAGGTCACTGTTTCCGATACGGCAAGTATCGGAAACATTCACTGGCGGGATTTCTTTACAGACCCTTATTTGCAGGATCTGATTGAAAAGGGGCTGGCGCAGAATACAGATGTGCAGACAGCCAGTCTGCGTGTGGAAGAAGCGAAGGCTTCTTTGCTTTCTGCCAAACTGGCTTTTCTTCCTTCCTTTGCTCTTTCTCCGCAAGGGGGTATCAATACGGTGGAAGGCAGCAAGGCTTCACACACCTATACGCTTCCGGTGACGGCCAGTTGGGAACTGGACATTTTCGGGAAATTGCGTAATGCCAAGCGTCAGGCTAAATCTGCTTATCTGCAAAGTGAAGATTATAAGCAGGCAGTGTACTCCAGCCTGATAGCCAATATCGCGAATACATATTATACGTTATTGATGCTCGATGAGCAACTGGAGATTTCCCGTCAAACAGCCGATACGTGGAAGGAAACCGTGGAGTCTACGCAGGCCCTGATGGATGCGGGACAGGCCGATGAGGCTGCCGTTTCACAGATGAGGGCTACTTATTATGAAGTAGAGAATTCGGTGATGGATTTGGAAGAACAGATTAACCAGGTAGAAAACAGTCTGTCTTTGCTGCTGGCAGAGACACCGCATAAGATTGCGAGAGGAAAACTTTCCGGTCAACAATTCACTTCACGTTTGTCTGTGGGAGTTCCACTTCAGATGCTTTCCAACCGTCCGGATGTGCGTATGGCCGAACGTGACCTGGAACAAGCGTTTTATGTGACCAATCAGGCTAACTCTGCCTTCTATCCGTCCATAACCTTAAGTGGAAGTGCCGGATGGACAAATTCGGTGGGTGGACTGATTACCAATCCGGGTAAGTTTGTTACCTCAGCCCTGGCTTCACTGACGCAGCCGCTGTTTAACAGAGGGACATTGATTGCCCGCCGGCGCATTGCCAAGGCACAGCAGGAAGAGGCTCTTCTGGCTTTTGAGCAAAAGTTGCTGGATGCCGGTACGGAAGTGAACGAAGCGCTGGTGTCTTATCAGATAAGCAAAAGGAAAAAAGATAATTACGAAAATCAGGTGGCTGCCCTGGAAAAGGCCTTCACCAGTACGTCACTGCTGATGCAGCATGGCAACACGACCTATCTGGAAGTGCTGACTGCCCGGCAGACGTTGTTGAATGCCCAGCTCTCTCAAACCGCTAACTGTTTCAAGGAGATACAAAGCCTTATCAACTTGTATCAGGCGCTGGGTGGAGGACAGCATATTTAGTTCTCTTTTTTAGTTTCTATTGTGTTTGCAGGCGAATGTTACTTGACTGCTTTTCCTCTTTTCTCTCTCTCATACTTATATTCATTTTTGTTTCATACCCTGAGAGGAAAACAGTCAAGTACATTCGTTTTTGTTTTTTATTGGTGCAATTTCTTATTCAAACAGAATCTTACCGAAGAATTCCGGACAGTGGAAGCAGGGCTTCGGCAAGTCTATTTTGTTCCATGACAGGAAGTGCGGGGTGTGCTGCAAGTCGCCGCATTTGTAGAAATTGGCATGAGCAGTCATTCCTTTGAAACCTTTAAGCTGATGACGGAAAAATGCTTCCTTCGGGATGCAAAGGGCCAGCTGCCAGCTGCATTCTCCCATACGCTCTTCAAAAGGAGCTTTGTCGAGCGAGGTCCAGCGGTCTACTTTTCGGGTGATTTCCACTGGTGCATGAGGTCTGTCGCCCGGTCTTCCACCGCCGATGAGCAAGGTACCTCCACAGTTGCATTCAAAGTTATAATAGATATTTTCTTCCTGGTCTTCGGGAAGCTGGAAGAAGAATTCACAGCAAGAGTCTTCCCATACTCTGCCGTTGTCTTCTGCTGCTACGGCACGTACGCTTTCTTCCTTGATGCGGTAGTTCAGCAAAATGGCATCTCCCGTGTGAGCTATGCGGAATTCCACTTCAGGGCGGTAAGGATAGTCCTTCCAGTTTACACAATCGATAGCCTGAAATTCAATATGGTTTTCATCGAGCAATGCCGGAATGTCTTTTGCAGGGACAAGTGAATGTCCTGTAATTTCATGTACATGTAATTCTTTCATAATAATTTTTTATTTAGGGATAGAGTTAGATTTAGTTCTTGTTGAGAATAATCAAGGCACCGATTACTCCTGGAATCCATCCGCACAAGGTGAGGATAAAGACAATCAGTACTGAGCCGCAGCCTTTGTCAATCACGGCAAGAGGTGGAAAAATAATGGAGAGAATAACTCTGATTAATGACATTTCTGTATCGTTTTTAGAAATTTGCAGGAAAGTTATTGAAAAGATTCGGAACTGGCAATAATTTGCGACAGATTCAAGAACTTTCTTCTTTTAGGATTGTTATATATAATAGGAAAGCATGCAACTATAAATATATCTCTGAACCTATTCTGGTTTTTATCTCTATTCGTTTCTCTGATGTCTTTATGGCTTGATTCTTTTTTAATGTTTTTATCTTGCTTATTATGAAGAAAATTTTTTGGGGAGCCTTAGCTCTATCTGTAGCAGTAGCTTCATGTGACAAAGACGATTGTGTGCTTGGTGAAGAAAAAGGGGGACTTGTGACCCCTCGTCTGGAATCGAGGATTGTGGACAATGTCAGTCCGCTTTCCGGTATTTTGGAGGCATATCCTTGTAACTCTGGTACTTCGATTTTTTGTGGGAATTATGTGAACAATAAACTTTCTACGTTTTATGGCTTTTACCATATTCAGGACGGAAGTATTTATGGGGATAATAATCGTGAGATTTCACTTCCTGTCGGGCAGTATAATATGGTGTATTGGGGTACTCCACAATATGAAGAACCTATTCATACTACGCCGGCTATCAGGGAACCGGGCTTGTCAATAGGGAGTGATTTGTCTAATCTGTATTTTGAATTAAGGCAGAATTCTTCGGATACAACTTACATTCCAGTGTTCGACTTAGTGTATGGCAGACAGAATGTGAATATTGGTGAAGAAGACTTGCAGGCCAATATGCGTAGGGTGGTGGCCGGTTTGAAGGTGATAGTAAAGACTCAGAATAACGGAGTAATCAGTTCGAATGTGGAGAGTATAAAGGTACATATTGGCGGGATTGCGGAAAAGCTGAATCTGTATACCGCCGAGCCGGAAAATAAGGTGAAGACCGTTGCTTTTGACCTGGTTCGTTCTGTCGACAATACGGAGATGAGCAATGCCATGATTATGTTGTTCCCGTCGGCAGCCAATCCTTTGATACAGTTGTTTATTACATTGAAAGATGGAACGGTACATCGGCTGGTGCGTAATCTGTCGTCTACTCTGGAGGCAAACACTCGTTTAACCTTAAATGTGGTGATTGGCAATATTTTTTCAGGGGGAGGAACCGGAAACTTCACAATTGAAAATTGGAATGAAGCCACCGAAACCATTGAATTTCCAATGGTGGATTGAAGAGCAAAAAGGTAAATTCTGAGTTCCTCCTGTCTTAGAACCAAATAAAAAACGAGTGCATCGAAGCGGATACACTCGTTTTTTTATGATACCTCTGAAAGGTATTGTATACAGTAAACTTTACAACTTTCTGTCAAAAAGACCGAACATCCCCGGTCTGCAAAGGGGTTACACACTCATTAGCTGAGCATTACGTAACCCCAAATCATCGGGTCTCCCTTGAAGACCTTCTGAATGAAATTCTTCATCGTTTTCATGTTGTTACCCTTTCTTTTTAGTGAATAAAAAACTTTAATACCTTAAAATCTAAAACCTAATCCAAAAAATACGTCGTCGTCCCGACGAGGTAAAAACAATCTTTTTAAATCCTATAACAATCTTTTTTCCTGGTAACCGTTAAACTTTCGTTCTTGATTACGCTGCAAAGATAGGGCTTTTTTGAATAGAATATATGTTTTATAACATGAAATTTTGATTTTCCGGTGTTTTATTGATGTAAATCAACAAAACAGCCTTAAACGGAGTGCTTGGCAGCGCACTTGGCGCAGATACCTTTTACAATGTAGTTCACCTTTCGGGCGGTGAAGCCCTCGGGCAGGTCGATGTGCGGTATCAGGTCTTCGTTCAGGCAGTAGGTGTTCTGGCAGATTTCGCAATAGAAGTGGCAGTGGGCCTCTTCTTCGTGGCAGTGTCCGTGGTTGTGGCAGATGCAGTATTTGTGTGATCCGCTGCCGTCGTCCACACTGTGTATCAGGTGGTGCTCGTGAAAGAGCACGAGGGTGCGGAAGATGACCGACTTGTCGATGCTGTCGAGTTGCCTTTCCAACGTGCTCAGGCTGAACGTGTCACTGTTACGGGCAATGGCTTCATAGATGAGCAGTCGGGTAGAGGTGGGGCGGATGCCGGCCGACTCTAAAATGGGACTATAGTCTTCAGTTTTCATAAAAAATGGATGCTTATCTGTTGACAGCAGCAAAGATAAGCATCCATTTTGGTAACCTGGTTGTTTTTCAGGCAGGTTTTTTAGTCGGTCAGTCCGAGCTTTTTCTTCATGTCCTTGCTCAGGGCATCCTTGTGTACAAGCACGTAGATAGTCTTGGCACGTACGTAGCTTTCCGACATGTTCAGGTAACCGCCGAAGTCATTGCGGTCGGTTCCCCAAGAGTTCTTGGTGATGTAGTACTTCGTGCCGTTCTGGTCCTTGGCAATGCCGGTGAGGTGCATCAGGTGGTCATCGGTTGTCACGAAAGATTCGTATCCTTTCTGGCGGATTTCGGGAGTTACTTTGACTTCCGGACAAGGATATTCAAACTTGAAGGCTTCGTTGAGTCTTTCCTGTGCATCCATACCTTGCCAGCGGGCAAAGTCAGTATCCTTCAGGTCTTCTGTCTTTCCGGTTTCCGGATTGATGGCTACTCCGTGCTTGAAAGAGAAACCTTTTTCGCTGACGTCTCCGTCCCAGCATACGGTATAGCCGTTTTTCAGCGCATAGTCTGTAGCTTCCATCATCTCATCCAGCGGAAGGTTGTACATCTTGGCATGTTCCCAGTTGTCGGGAATCTCTACTTCAAATGCCTGATAGTAGGGCTTGTGAGTAAAGCTGGTCAGCATGACATAGTCTTCGGGATGGATGTCCAGGCTCTGTGCGAAGGACTGCGGGGTGTATTCCTTGCCTTTGTAGGTAAACTTTTCAGGCAGTTCGCCCATGTAGATGTCGAACAGGCTCTTGATAAGCTTGTCGTATTCCGGACTGCGCTGGCGCATCTGTACGGCTTTTCCGGCAATGGTTTCCATATAAGAGGCCAGCTCCTTGTGGTTGTGTGTAGGAGAATTGTAGTTGATGCCGCTGTATACTTCTTCCGGCACGATGCCTACCTGAGTGAAAGCCGTAAACCAGCTGGGTGAGATGCTTCCCTGACCGATGTTGCCTTTTCCGTGGCGCAGGTAGTTGTCGTTCAACTGGTTCATATATTTCTGACGGACAATGTACATTTCCGAGAGGTCGAATTCACCTTTTCCCTGACGCAGGAGTTCGGCTTCGATGAAAGAGGTAGTGGCAAAGCACCAGCAGGTACCGGTAGCAGCCTGGTTCTTGACCGGAGTCACTTTCTGGTTGACTACGGTAGTAAACTGGTAGCCTTCGGCCTTGGGCTGTGCCTGAAGCGTGGCCGAAGCAAGAAGTAATGCAGAGATAAATGTAACTGTTTTCATATTTTTTTCTATGTGTTTTTTATGTGTGTATAAATGAGGAATCAGAATCCGAAGCGGTAGTCATTCCAGTATTTGGCGGTCATTTCGTCCCAGCGCAGAAGGGTAGCTCCGATAAAGTCTTTGGTATAGTCGGTCAGATAAGCCTTGGCAGCTTCTTCTCCCTGACTCTTGACCAGTTCGGCATAGCGCTGTTCCACCATCGGCAGTTCTTCCAGTCCTTTTCTTTCAAAATGGATCAGGTTCTTTTCCAAAATCTTCCGGGCATTTCCCCATCTCACGGTAGCCAGCTTGTTGGCCTGGCGATAGTGCCACAAGGCAGCATCCAGGCGGTAGCGGTGGTTGCCGCAAATCTTGAACATTTCCGGCAGGTCGGTCGTACCGCAGAAGATGGGCACGCGCGGACTCTGTCCGGGGTTGTCCATGCCAAACCAACAGACACCTCCCACGGCATCCGGAAGCCAGTCGCGCAACTGGATGACGGTAGAGTACGCACATTGCGGCACGGCTACGTTGCGGTTGGCTGTCACAGCACCCTTTTGCAGTGCATTGAACAGCTGTACCTCGTCGGTACGCATCCACGGGTTGGCACGCGGGCTGGTAATGGTATCGGTCTTTCCGGTTTTTCTGTCCTTGACAGCCACTTTCAGGTTTTTCGTTACGCTCCATTCCGTACCTTCATACGTCTGGCGCAAGTAAGCCATCACGTCGGCATTGCTGATTTTCTTTTCCGGTTTTACACTCAGCGGCAGTTCCTCATCGTCCATGCTAAGCTTGAGCGACGGAGCCAGTGTGCTCAGAATGAAGAACTCGCGGATGCTGAATGCCTGCATCTTGCCGAAATAGTTCGGACCTCCGTAGGCTTTCCAGAACTTGAACGGTTCCTTGCCATCCCACAGCTTGAGTTTCTTGGCCACGCTGAACACATTTTCAGATGCCATATAGTTACGTGTATCCTTCAGGTTGAGCGTGCTGATGCGTGAGATATTGGCCGATACGCCCACTTCATCGTCGGGAATACGTACGGCAGCCCATACACCGCCAATCTGGTCGGGACCTTCGCCGAAGATTTCAAAGTGCCATACTTCCTTCGGGTCGGCAATGGTCAGACATTCGCCCGAATCGCCGTAGCCGTATTCCTTCACCAGCTTGCCCATGAGCTGAATGGCATCGCGGGCCGTGGTGCAGCGTTGCAATGCCACGCGGGCCAGTTCTTCAATCATGAACATTCCTTTAGGGTTCCGCAGGGTATCCCTTCCGCTGATGGTCGTTTCTCCCATGGCCAGCTGCTTCTCATTCAGGCACGGATAAGCCGTATCCAGAAAAGCGTAGGTATGTTTGGCTTGCGGAATCTGTCCTTTTACGGTCAGTTTCGTCTGGTCGTTGACCGATTCCGTGTGCATGCGTCCGTCGTAAATGTTCATCACTGTGTCGTTGGCAAAATCTGCCGCCGGTACTACGTTTACCCACGTACGGTACCAGCTGTCGCAGGTGTGGCTCGTCATGACAGAGCCGTCGGTTGAGGCCAGTTTCCCCACCATGATACTGGTACAGCAGTCCGGATCGCGCGGCAAAGTCTGTTGTGCCAGCAAAAGCTGAGAGAATGCAACCCCAATAACGAATAAAATGTTACGTATTTTCATGATTTTATATTAAAATGATACCTTTCTGCAAAGGTAGTAAAAAAAGGAGGAAATCGACAAGGGCATAAAGGATAAAAACAGAATTCCGGTGTGTAACGTGCTGGGGTGAAATAAGAGAAAACATCAGTACGGAGTGTTCCGAAAGCCTTTGCTGTAATTATGTTTCCCTGCCGCGAAACCTATGTTTCCTGGTGCGGAACCTTATGTTTCTCTTGTGGGAAACGTAGGTTTCTGCGGAGAGAAACCTAAATCGTGTGGCACAGTTGCTCGTTTATTTCCTGTACGTTTTTCAATCAGGAAAGAGAGGGGGAAAGGGCTTTGCTTTTGGAGACAAAAAAAGCCGTCTCCCTTGTTTTGCGGTGGGAGACGGCCTTCAGATTATTTAATTTCGAATTCTTCCTTCATGTCCATTTCCTGGTTGTTCACGTCAAAGAATTTATATTGCAGGAACGCCAGGTTCTGGTTCGGAACGATTTTGATGCCAAATCCATATTTCATCTGCCATTTGCGCTTCATGGACATGAGTCCCTGATTTACGTAGGCAGCGACATAAGGATGAATGTGTAGTGTGAATTTCTTCACTTTCAGCTTGTTGACCATATAGTCAATCTTACTTTCCAATGTATCGGTAAACAGGATGGAAGGTTTGATTTTTCCTTTTCCGAAACATACTGGGCAGTCCTCATCAGTAGTGACATCCATGGCCGGACGCACACGCTGGCGCGTGATTTGCATAAGTCCGAATTTGCTCAGAGGAAGGATGTTGTGCTTGGCCCGGTCTTTCTGCATGTTCTGGCACATGCGTTCGTAAAGTTTCTGCCGGTTTTCAGCCAGGTTCATATCGATGAAGTCTACCACAATGATACCTCCCATATCCCTTAGACGAAGCTGGCGTGCCAACTCATCGGCTGCGCCCAAATTTACGTCGAGTGCATTCGCTTCTTGTCCGTTGGTCGATTTGGAACGGTTTCCGCTGTTTACGTCCACCACATGGAGTGCTTCCGTATGTTCGATAATCAGGTAAGCTCCGCTCTTATAGGAAACGGTTTTCCCGAAAGAGGATTTGATTTGCTTGGTGATGCCGAAGTTATCGAAAATAGGGAGCTGGCCGGTGTAGCGCTTCACGATGCCCGTACGCTCGGGAGCAATGAGTGCTACATAATCTTTTACTTCGTTGAAAACGGTTTCGTCGTTCACATAGATGTTTTCGTACGACGGGTTGAACAGGTCGCGCAGCATGGCTACGGTACGGCTTGTTTCCTCATAAACCAGTGAGGGCAGTTTGGTGGCCTTCTGTACTTTCGTGATGGTTTCTTCCCAATGTTTCAGCAGGACTTTCAGTTCCGCATCCAGTTCTGCCACGCGCTTTCCTTCGGCTACGGTACGTACGATGACTCCGAAGTTCTTAGGCTTGATGCTCTGCAGCAGTTGTTTGAGGCGTGCTCTTTCCTCGCTGGATTTTATTTTTTGTGAAACGGATACTTTGTCGTTGAAAGGTATCAGTACCAGATAGCGTCCGGCGAACGACAATTCGCAGGTCAGTCGCGGCCCCTTGGTGGAAATCGGTTCCTTGACAATCTGTACGATGACTTCCTGTCCCTGCTGGAGCACGCTGGAAATGGTTCCATCCTTTTCAATGTCGGGCAGCATGGAAGCTTTCGACATGGGATAGAGCTTTTTCCGGTCGCTGATTACTTGCTTGAGGTACTTCTGGTAAGAATGAAATTGTGGTCCCAAGTCCAGGTAGTGAAGAAAAGCGTCTTTCTCAAAGCCTACGTCTACAAAGCAGGCGTTGAGGCCGGGCATGAGTTTCCGGACTTTACCTACGTACATGTTGCCTACGGAAAAGGAGAGGTTTCGTTCCTCTTTCTGGAACTCTACCAGGTTCTTGTCCTCCATGAGGGCGATAGAAATTTCCTTGGGCTGTACGTCTACTACTAATTCGCTTGTCACTTTGTTACTTGGTTTTTTGTTTTTACTAGGTTGCTAATTACACAAAGAACAAACCTGAAAGGCTTTTGTTGAGCTTTGCAAGTTTGTTCTTTATTGAAGTCGGACAGACTAACAATTATTTTTTGCTTTTATGTCTGTTCTTTCTTAGTCTTTTTTTACGTTTGTGTGTAGACATTTTATGTCTTTTTCTTTTCTTTCCGCTTGGCATAGCTTCAAAATTTTATGGGTTAATACTAAATGTTAATTATTTTTTTACTGATAGAGTAAATGTTTTTGCTGGTTTAAATGCCGGAATATTGTGTTCCGGAATAATAATGGTAGTATTCTTAGAAATATTACGAGCAGTTTTCTGCGCTCTTTTCTTTACAATGAAACTACCGAAACCACGGAGGTAGACATTCTCATCTTTCGACAAAGATTCTTTTACTGATCCCATGAACGCCTCAAGGGTTGCTAATACTGTTGCCTTGTCAATACCTGTGTTCTTGGCAATTTCGTTTACAATATCTGCTTTAGTCATTGCGCTAATAATTATTGTTATACGTTATCTTAAATTTTTGGACTGCAAATATATAGCTTTTCTGTATCTTTCGAAAATTTCTCGGGAATATTTTTTTAGAAAACTCGTGCTTTTTTGAGAGTTACGAGTCTTTTATACAGCTGTATGACGTGGTTTTTCTGTATATGTCGGGCAAATGTATTATTTTTGCAGCCAAATTATAGATTGGATGAATTTGTTTGCGACTACAATAATTGACTGGTACAAGGAGAACAAGCGTGACCTGCCTTGGCGTGACACCAAAGACCCTTATAAGATATGGATTTCGGAAATCATTCTTCAGCAGACCCGTGTGGTGCAGGGGTATGACTATTACTGCCGTTTTATGGAGCATTTTCCGGATGTAGAAACACTGGCAAAGGCTTCGGAAGACGAAGTGATGAAGTGCTGGCAGGGGCTGGGCTATTATTCGCGTGCCCGTAACTTGCACGAAGCTGCGCGTACGATTGCCGAAAAAGGAGCTTTCCCCGTGCGTTATGAAGATGTAAGGGCATTGAAGGGGGTGGGAGACTATACGGCCGCAGCCATTTGTTCCTTTGCTTACGACATGCCGTATGCGGTGGTCGACGGGAATGTGTATCGCGTATTGTCCCGGTGGCTGGGCGTGGAAGAACCCATTGATACAGGAGCAGGAAAAAAACTGTATGCTTCGCTGGCCGATGAAATGATGGACAAGTCGCGTCCGGCATTGTATAATCAGGCCATCATGGATTTCGGGGCCTTGCAATGTGTGCCGTCATCGCCTTCCTGCCTGTTTTGCCCGCTTTCAGACAGTTGTGTGGCCTTGCAAAAGAATTTAGTGGACAAACTTCCCTGGAAAGCACGTAAAACGAAGGTATTAGACCGTTATTTTTCTTATATTTACGTGCGTGCAGGCGTGCATACATTTATAAAAAAGCGTGAAGCCGGAGACATCTGGCAGAATTTGTACGAATTCCCGCTGATTGAAACGGAACAGGAAGTAGGAGAAGAAGAGATTTTCTCTCTTCCGGCATTCCGAGAACTGGTAGGTAACCGCTCCATACGTATGTTCCGCGTGGTATCGCCTGAGGTGAAACACGTGTTGTCACACCGGGTAATCCATGCCCGATGCTACGAAGTAGAATTGGAAGAGGAAGATGCTGTTCTTTCTGGATTTCAGCGCGTTCTGATTGACGATTTGCATAAATTCCCCGTGTCGCGCTTGATATCTCGTTTTTTTTCGTTACTTTTGAAACCAAATTATAAAAAATAAAATCATGTCATTGAATAAAGTACAATTGATTGGAAATGTAGGGAAAGACCCTGAAGTAAGATATTTGGACAGTGGAGTAGCTGTGGCTACTTTCCCGCTGGCTACTACAGACCGTGCTTATACGCTGGCCAATGGCACACAGGTGCCTGAACGTACAGAATGGCATAACATCGTGTTGTGGCGCGGACTGGCTGAAACAGCCGAAAAGTATGTGCACAAAGGCGATAAGCTGTATATTGAAGGAAAAATCCGTACTCGTTCATACGACGACCAGAATGGGGTGAAACGTTATGTGACGGAAATTTTTGGTGACAATATGGAAATGCTGACTCCGCGTGCTGCACAGCCTGCTGCCCCTGCACAACCACAGGCCGCTTCGCCGGTTGCCGCTGCTGCTCAGCCTGAGAACAATCCTTCGGATGATCTGCCGTTTTAATCTCAGGCGGTCTTAAATTGATGTTTAACTACAGGTAGATAGAATGGACCCTGACTCGTGTTTGCTCCGCTGGACGGAGCTTTGTGACGGAATTACCGTAATGCCCCTTTCGTTAGGGGCTGCTTTTGCTTTGCTGCTTGCCCTTGCGTTATTATATACTTCGGGCTTTGTTTCTGCTTCTGAAATAGCTTTCTTTTCGTTATCTCCTTCTGACTTGAACGATATAGAGGAGGAGAATCATCCTTCTGACTCTAAAATCAAGGCCTTGCTTGATGATTCCGAGCGTCTGCTGGCCACTATTCTGATTTCGAATAACTTTGTCAATGTGACCATTATCATGCTGTTGAACTATGTGTTTGCCAGTGTGATTGATTTTGGAGAGGCAAAAATTCTGGAGTTTTTGATTGTGACGGTCGTATTGACCTTCCTGCTGTTGCTGTTCGGAGAAATTATGCCGAAAATTTATTCGGCACAGCACACTTTACCTTTTGCCCGTAAGGCAGCTCCCGTCGTGACGGTTTTGCGTACCGTATTCTGGCCCATATCCTCGTTGCTGGTCCGGTCTTCTTTTTTCATCAACCGATTTTCACAGAAGCGGAAAGTCCGGAACCTGTCGGTCAATGAACTTTCTCAGGCGCTGGAATTGACGGATATTCAGGAAACACCGGAAGAAAACAATATGCTGGAGGGAATCATCCGTTTTGGAGAAGAAACGGCGAAGGAAGTAATGACTTCCCGTCTGGATATTGTGGATTTGGAAATACATTCTACCTTTTCGGAGGTATTGAAGTGTATCAATGAAAACGGATATTCACGCATTCCGGTGTATGAAGAAACGCGTGACCATATCAAAGGAATATTGTATATCAAGGACTTGCTTCCTTATTTGGATAAGGGTGAGGACTTCAAATGGCAGAACCTGATTCGCCCTGCCTTGTTTGTGCCTGAAAATAAGATGATTGGCGATTTGCTGCGTGATTTTCAGACAAACAAGATTCACATCGCCGTAGTGGTGGATGAATTTGGAGGTACGTCGGGTATCGTAACGATGGAGGACATCATCGAGGAGATTGTCGGAGAAATCAATGATGAATACGATGAGGAAGAACGCACGTACGTGAAACTGACGGAAAACGTGTATGTGTTCGAAGGAAAGACTCTGCTGTCGGACTTTTATAAGATTATCAAGGATAGTGAGGAAGTATTTGAAGATGCCTCTGGAGATGCGGATTCACTGGCCGGCCTCCTGCTGGAACTGAAGGGAGAGTTCCCCGCATTGCATGAGATTATCAATTACCAGAATTACCGCTTTGAGATTCTGGAGATGACTTCGCGTCGTATCCAGAAGGTGAAAGTGACCATCTTGCCTGTGGTTCAGGAAGAAGATGAGGCGAAGGAGAAATAACTATGCCGCTGCTGAAGACTTGGACGGAGGAAAATGGCCGATGGGGAATCTGGCAGGTGACGGAAACGTTGGAGGAACTTTGTGCCTGTCTGTCGGGCGACGTGGTGCGGCAAGAACTTGAACGTCTGAAAGCTCCTTCCCGGAAAATGGAATACCTGGCAGTACGTGTGCTACTGAAAACGATGTTGGGAAAAGAAGTGCGGATAGGACATGAACCTTCCGGAAAGCCGTTTCTGACAGAAGGGGAGTATCATGTATCCATTTCTCATACGAAGGGATATGTGGCAGTCGGTTTACATGAGTCTGTCCAGCCCGGCATTGATATTGAGGCTTATGGCGAGCGGGTACGGAAGGTAGAATCCCGCTTTGTCAGGGAAGACGAGATGCCGGAAAGAGAACGGATGGAGTCGCATGAAGAATTGTATCAGTTGCTCTTGCACTGGTCGGCAAAGGAAACCATGTACAAAGTGCTCGATATGGCAGAAGTGGATTTCCTGCAACACCTGAAAGTGTGTCCTTTTAAACTATCTTCCTCCGGAACGTTTACGGGTGAATCATATCGGAAAGCGGATAAGGCCCGTTTTTTGATTCATTATCTGATACATCCTGACTTTGTCTGTACCTACTGCCTCAATACCGAGGCTTGTAGCACAAACAATGGATGAGTTTGTTTATGAAAGAAAAAAGATGAACAAGAAATTACGTAAAACAATTCGGCTGACGGCCATTTCGTTAGGAGCGTTACTGACTGTATTCTTGTTGGCCGTAACCATCGTGGTGAATTTTATTTTTACACCGGAAAAGTTGACACCGGTGGTGTTGAATGTGGCCAATCAGTCATTGAATGCCCGTTTGCAGATGAAAAGCGTGGAACTGACCTTCTTTTCCACCTTTCCGCGATTCGGACTGAAGGTGACGGATGGAGTATTGGTGTCTAAAGCCATTAATGATACGTTATGGCAGAAGACCGATTCACTGGTTTCTTTCAAGAAATGTGTGGTAGTGGTGAATCCGGTGGATTATCTGATGCATGATAAAATCAGCCTGCGTTATCTGGGACTGGAAGATGCGTCGGTATATGCCTTCAAGAACAAGGAAGGAAAAAGCAACTGGGACATCGTGAAGAGCACGGAAGAGACAGTAGAAGAGGATACCACATCGCAGAAGCCTCAGATTCAGGAAATAGACATTAACCGTGTGGCCTTGAAGCGTACGAACGTGACGTTCGACGACAGGGATACAAGGGTATACGCTCGCGTGCAGAACCTAAACATGAATCTGAAAGCTTCCTTGAAGAAAGATTATTCCATGCTGGCACTGGAGTATGACAACGAAAATCTGCTCTTCTGGCAGGATGGACAGTTGTTGGTGAATCACCTGGCTGTAGGACTGAATGCGGATATGCAACTGGATCGTGTTTCCCGACGACTTACGCTGAAGGATACGGGACTGACATTAAATGGAATTGCCCTCGACTTGTCGGGAACTCTCGGACGGGATACGATTGGCGGACCGGCTTCGGTAGATTTGACCTATAAGTTGCATGCTCCGTCGCTGGAAACCGTGTTTAATATGATTCCGGAGAGTGTGCTGAAGCGTCAGGAACTTACTGCTAAGGGAGAGGTTACGTTAGAGGGAACCTTGAAGGGGCTTTATGGCAATCAGCAGATGCCGGAAGCCACACTTCACATGAGCATTAATCAGGCTTCGGCGAAGTATGCCGATTTACCTTATGGTATTGACGACCTGACGGCTGAATTTAGTGGGTACGTTGATTTCATGCGCCACAAGCCCTCGTATGCTGATTTGAAAATATTCCGTTTCAAGGGAGCTCACACCGATATATTAGCTGACGGAAAAGTGGAAGATTTGTTGGGTGACCCTGACATCACTTTTCATACCCGTTCGGAAATAGACCTTACGGCACTGGCCAAGACTTTCCCTTTGCAGGAAGGAGTGTCGATAGGTGGTCGGGTGGGAGCCGACTTCCGCTTGCATTGTCGCTTGTCGACTATTCAGAAGCAGGACTGGGGGCGTGTCCGTTTGAAAGGAAAGTTGGATATGCAGGACATGTTCTTGCGCGATACCAAGAAGAATTTTGAATTTACCAGCCAGGCCGCTCTCCGTTTTATTGGAGAAGATAATCTTGCCGCACAAATGAACATTCGCAAGGCTTCCTTGCGTACTGCGGCTATTTCTGCCGATTTGGATGAATTGAACGCCACCGTCCGGTCTACGAATCCGCAGGATACGACCCGTCTGATTGACGTGGAATGTAAATTGCAGATGAGTCGTCTGAAAGGAGAGATGGGTGATTCGTTGAAGGTGTTCAGTAAAAAGGCAAAGGCTTCCTTGCACCTGCAGCCGGGCAAACTGAATCCGGCCATGCCGAATATAAAGGTAGCCTTGGAGACCGATACACTCTTCTGCCGTATGGGCGGTATGAAAATGGGTATGGACAAGGGAGGCTTTAACTTGACAGCTGAAAAGGTACGCGATTCAGTATGGCTTCCCAAAGGAATTGTCGGATTCAACCGACTGACTTTAAGAACCCCTGAACTGGCTTTGCCGGTGAGAATGCGCAAAACAGCCGTAACGGTAAGCGATAGAGTTATCACTTTGAAAAATGCCAGCATGCGCATCGGACGTTCCAACTTGACGGCAAGTGGATCGGTTTACGGTCTGTATGCGGCAATGAAGAAAGGAAAAATGCTGAAGGCCAACCTGGAAATCGCTTCCCGCAATCTCGATTGCAACCAGTTGATTAATGCACTGAATTTCCCGCAGGATACGCTTCAGGCAGAGACCGACACTGTATCGTCGGCAGAACCGATGCAGCTGTTTGTCATTCCGAAGAATATTGATTTTGAGTTGAAGACCAACCTGAAGAAGGTGACTTACGGAAATATGGTGTTTGAAAATGTGCAAGGAGCGGTAGACATTCGCAATCAGGCAGTTTATCTGAAAAAGCTGACCATGCGTGGACTGGAAGCAGACCTGGAAACCACGTTGGTATATCGTGCCCGAAGGAAAACAAGAGGCTATGCCGGTTTTGATTTCCGTTTGCGCAAGGTAAATATCGGTAAGTTGGTCGATTTCATTCCTTCGCTTGATACGATTGTGCCGATGCTCCGTTCCTTCAAGGGAATGGTCGATTTTGATGCTACGGCCGAGGCTGTGCTTGATTCCAACCTGAACGTGAAGATACCAAGTCTGAAAGCGGCCATGCACATCAAAGGCGACAGTCTGGTACTGATGGATGGAGAAACCTTTGCGGAAATATCCAAGACACTGATGTTCAAGAACAAGAAACGGAATGTGTTCGACAGTATTTCAGTGAACCTGACCGTGCAGGACGGCAATGTGACGGTATATCCGTTCTTGCTTCAGATAGATCGCTACAAGGCGGCTGTGGGAGGAACCCAGGGTTTGGACATGAACTTTAACTATCACATCTCTGTGCTGAAATCGCCGTTGCCGTTCAAGGCGGGAGTGAACATTACCGGAAACCTGGACAAGATGAAAATCCGTATCGGTAAGGCAAAGTATAAAGATGCAGTTACGCCTGTGGCAATCCGGAAAGTGGACAGCACGCGTGTGAACATGGGGCAGGAGATTATTCATAGCTTTGAACGCGTGATAAGCCGTACGTACAGAGGAAAACTTCCGCAAGGTGCTGAGTGAGGTAAGTTTGCATATTTATCTGAATAATTGTATATTTGCGAACGAGAGACAGAATTTATACGAGTATTAACACTATTAATTATTAAAATCTTCATTAACTTATGTTTAGTAAACATCCTAAAGGGCTGGTAGCCGCATCGTTGGCCAATCTGGGAGAACGTTTCGGTTTCTATACCATGATGGCGATTCTGGTGCTTTTCTTACAGGCGAAGTTCGCATTGAGCGGAACAGAAGCCGGATGGATTTATTCCACTTTCTATTTTTCAATTTACATTCTGGCGTTGGTCGGTGGTGTGATTGCCGATAAGACGCGAAATTACAAGGGAACCATCTTGATTGGTATTGTCTTGATGGCATTGGGCTACGTATTGCTGGCCATTCCTTCTCAGACTCCGGTAGTGAATAAGGCATTGATGCTGACTGTTACATGCGGAGCTTTGTTTATCATTGCATTTGGTAACGGACTGTTTAAAGGAAACCTTCAGGCGCTGGTAGGTCAGATGTACGACGACCCGAAGTACTCCAGCCTGCGTGACTCAGGTTTCTCCTGGTTTTATATGTTCATCAATATCGGTGCGATTTTTGCTCCTCCTGCTGCGGTAGGTGTACGTAACTGGTGGTTGAGCCATAACGGTTTTGCATATAATCCTGATCTTCCCGGATTGTGTCACGGACACCTGGCCGGTACATTGCAACCGCAAGCAGCTGAAACGTATCAGACACTGGCTAATGAGGTAAGCGGTGCTCCTGTAACCGACCTGACTCAGTTTGCCAACGATTACCTGAATGTGTTCTCTACAGGATTCCATTATGCATTTGCGGTAGCGATTGTGGCTATGCTGGTGTCTTTGATTATTTATGTGGTGAACAAGAAACGCTTCCCGGACCCGAGCAAGAAGGTAGCTGACAAATCTGCTGCTTCTGTTGCTACGGTAGAAATGAGTGCACAGGAAGTAAAACAGCGCATCATGGCTCTGTTTGCCGTATTCGGTGTGGTAATTTTCTTCTGGTTCTCATTCCACCAGAATGGTTTGACCCTGACATTCTTTGCGAAAGAATATACTGACCTGAACTTGTTTGGTATGCCTATTACTGCCGAGCTGTTCCAGTCACTGAATCCGTTCTTTGTAGTATTCCTTACTCCGGTAGTCATGGCGGTATTTGCTCGTCAGCGTGCGCGTGGCAAGGAACCTTCTACACCCAAGAAGATTGCCATCGGTATGGGAATTGCCGCTACAGGCTTTATCATCATGGCAGTAGGTTCATTTGTAAGCGACCTGCCTTTGCATCAGGATATTGTAGCAGCAGGAACATCACCGGTTAAAGTAACTCCGCTGTTGCTGATGGCTACTTACCTGGTATTGACCATTGCGGAATTGTACATTTCTCCGCTGGGAATTTCTTTCGTATCAAAGGTAGCTCCTCCGAAGTATCAGGGTATCATGCAAGGTGGCTGGCTGGGTGCTACTGCCATCGGTAACCAGTTGCTGTTCATCGGAGCTGTGTTGTATGAATCTATTCCAATCTGGATGACATGGACGGTATTCGTAGTAGCTTGCTGCATTTCTATGTGTACCATGTTGTTCATGTTGAAATGGCTGGAACGTGTAGCAAAATAAATTTCTCGAAATAGAATTTACTTGTGGAATCCCTCATGCGGTTGCATGGGGGATTTTTTTATGGGCAATTTTGAGAGATTTTTTATCGTAAGGAAAATCAACTTTAAGGATAGGAAAGCATTAAAAATGGTGTGTGATGAGCGGAAGATATTAGCAGTGCCAGCCTTTTTTTGTATCTTTGATTCACTTAGCTATATCAGTATTAACCTGATTATTAAATATAAATATGCTTATAACACGCGACATTTTAAATAAGGCATTAGAAGATAAAGTGCCTCTTTTTCATGATGGAGATTACATCGATAATGATGTCCTGTATGATTTGTTTTGTGCCCCAGCAAAAATGCAAATTTTACCTAATGGAAAGAAAGGTAGAGTAGCGTTCATTTCAAAAGAGAATAGAAATATTCTATGTGCAGAATTAATGAGACATATTTCTAAGAAACCCCAAGAAAGATTTGATAAAATTTATTACAAATTAAAATGTCAATCTTGTGGGAATGACTTTGCTGTTCATATTACAAAGAATCAGATAATAAATAGAATGTTTAAAATAAAAGATAGTGTTAAGCCTATTTATGGAAGTCCAACAGATGACAAATATTATGCTACATATCATGCACACTATATTTCATTTCGTCAACTTTATAACATAAAATTTGGTGGAGCAGATAATATATATGTATGTGATTCTTGTATTGACAAATTTATTTCTGACTCAAATAGAGAAGCTTTTGAGATTTTAGAACGTAATGATAAGTTTGAATGGTTTCTCTCTAATGAAAGTGCTAATGATTGGAGAAGGTTATTGTTCTATAAAGTTCCAGATTGTGTAGGAACAAAAATTAATACAATAAATGGAGATTCTTGGACTGATGATAAGTATAATGAGTGGCAAAAAGATCAAGAACGGAAAAGGGAAGAGGAACGAAATCATCAAAGAAAACTTGAAGAAATACGCCGCCAACAAAAACAAGACGAAGAAGCTGAACGAGAGAGAACAAGAAAAGCAAATGAACTGTTTCTTGCACGTCATCAATTAAATACTCCAACTCAAAGATATATTAATAAGTTTTGCAATAAAGATTCTGATATTGATATAACAGATAAAGAGATTCAGAGAGAAGCACTTTCACCAGAAGAAGTGAATTATGAAGCCATTCAAAAACACAATAGTAAACTATATAGAGAATATCTTCAATCACCTCTTTGGAAAATCATATCATCAAAGGTGAAATGGAATGCAAATCATCGTTGTGAAAAATGTGGTTCTACCAAAAATCTTGTAACGCATCATACCTCTTATGAATTTAAAGGTGTAGAGTTTCTTGCTTTTCATACACTTCAATGTTTATGCTCAAAATGTCATGAAAAGGAACATGATACACAGATTGACTCTGTAAAATAGGCATTGTGTAGTTTTTTGTTTACGCTATTTGTATGTAGTAAGTCAGAATCTCAGTACTGCCAAGGAAGTACTCCAGTACTGTCAAAGGAGTACTGCAGTACTTTCAGGGGAGTACTCCAGTACTTCCACGGAAGTACTGGAACCAGGGAAAATTGTAGTGTTTTAAGTACAGAATGTCTTGCCTGAAGTGCTTTATCCTTGTATATCCTTTTTCAAGGTGAAGACAAATTCCAGTCCCCCCTTCGGCATGTTCTTGGCGAAGATGGTTCCGCCATGGAACAATACGGCGTTCTTCACGATGGCCAGTCCCAAACCTGTGCCTCCTAATTTCCGTGAGCGTCCCTTGTCTACCCGATAGAAACGTTCGAACAGGCGGTTCAGGTGCTCTTCGGGTACTCCCACGCCGGTATCAGAGAAACTGAAATAGTAGAATTTCTCATCCTCGCGGAAGCAGTTGATGGTGATTTGTATGTCATTACCTGCATAGGCTATGGCATTGTCGGTCAGGTTACGGAAGATAGAGTAGAGAAGCGAACTGCTTCCTGTCAGTATGACTTCCGACGGGAGCTTGTTCACCACAGTGATATGCTTTTCTTCCAGACCGAGTGCTACCTCGTTCAAAATGTTTTCTACAATCTTGCTCAGGTTTACCTGTTCCTTTTCTACCAGTTCCGGTGCCTCGTCCATTCGGGTCAGCACAGAGATGTCGCGCAGCAGGAAGGTCAGGCGGTTGCTCTGGGCATAGCTTCTTTCCAGGAAGACACGGACATTTTCTTGCGGAATGTTCGGGTTGCTGATAATGGTTTCCAGGTATCCCTGAATGCTGCTGACAGGCGTTTTCAGCTCGTGGGCGATGTTCTGAGTCAACTGACGTTTCAGGCGGGCCTGTTCTTCTTCCTGGGTAATATCGTTGATGGATATTTCGAACGACATATCTTGAAAGATGATACACTCCAAGGTGAACGAGCGAGCGTTCTTGTTGAGGTGCATGGCATACCGCTTTTCCTCTTTGCTGAAATTGCCTTCGTTCCGGTTTAAGAACTCAATGATGGGTTGTAGTTCCGGAATGTCGAAAATTTCATTGGTAGAACGCAGGTTGCGGTCGGATATGTTGTTGATGTATTGCGTAAACAGGTTGTTGACCAGGATTTCCTGCCGTTCTTTGGTAAAGACACCCAATCCCTCGTGTGAGGTCTGAAGGTGCGAAATCAGTTTCTCACGCTCAATGTAGAGAGCTTCTTTCGCCCGGTGCAGGCGTTTGTATATCTTAATGATGTGTTGTGAAATCTCTCCCAGTTCGTTCTTGGGGAAAGTCTGCAGGATGTCCATGTCAATCGGTTCGTTCCGGTCGGCTTTCATGGCAAACTGTTGCAGTTTGGTGATGGACTTGCCCAGCTTCCGGGTAAAACGGTAGAAGATGAATATCAGCACCAGGCAGATGATCAGTGCAAACCATAAGTAGCCGGAGTCAGCCTGCAAGTGTTCTGCCAGACTCAGGTTATAGGGAAGGGCAGACCGTATGATGATGCGGTAGGGAGGATAATAACGTGCGGAATAAAAATATTCCTCTCCCTGAATGCTTTCCGACTGGCGGCTGATGGAATAGCCGCTTCCATACATGAGTGCGTCTTGCACTTCCTTGCGTGAAGAGTGGTTGGCAAAGCTTTCCCAGTTGGCATTTGTATTGTCGTACACTACTTTCCCCGACGGCTCAATGAGCGTCACCCGCAGGTTGGGCATCATGTGAGTGGTCACATAGCTCTGCATGGAATCAGAGTTGACCCCGTGATGATCGGCCAGAAAGTCGCACAGCTGGTTGTTATAGTTTTGCAGCTGCGTGTTCAGTAATTCTATTTTGTAAGCCTTTTCGCGTTTGTATTGAAACAGCATGAAGCATACTGCATATCCCAGGAAAAGGAATATGACAGAAAGAAACAGCCTCTGACTGAAAGGGAGGATGCGATAAGAAAATTTTGTCATGATTGTGCCACCGTAATTTATTCACATTCGAAACAGTATCCATAACCGAGACGGGTTACGATACAAGCACCGTATTCACCGATTTTCTTGCGAAGGCGGGTGATATTCACATCAATCGTACGGTCGAGCACGTACACTTCATCGTGCCATACTTTCGCCAGAATGTCTTCGCGGGAGAATACGCGTCCCTGGTTCTGCAACAGGAGCAGAAGTATTTCAAATTCCTTTTTCGTTAATGAAATTTCCTCGTTGTTGATGGTTACTTTCTTCTTCGGAATGTTGACCGACAGTCCTTTATAAATCAGCTGTTCGGGCACCTGGGTTTGTACGCCGGCTGTGCGTCGTAACACCGCCTTTACTCTCATGATGACTTCACGCAGAGAGAAAGGCTTTGAAATATAGTCGTCCGCTCCCAGGTTGAATCCGGTCAGCGTATCGTTCTCCGTATCCTTTGCGGTGATGAAAATGATAGGAATGTTCTGTGTATCCTTGTTCTTTTTCATCATGCTGGCCATTTTGAATCCGGAAATTTCTCCCATCATCACGTCCAGCAGTATCAGGTTGTAACGTGGCAATTCAAGTTTCAAGGCTTCTTCGGCGGAATTGGCAGTATCTACCATGTATCCTTCCATTTCGAGATTGAACTTTAGAATCTCGCACAAGTCTTCTTCATCGTCTACAACTAAAATCCGGTAATCGTTCATGCGTATTTTCTATTAATTAATACAAAATTCAATGTGATTTAGTTTTCGTTACAAAGATGACCCTTTCTTGTTTCGTCCTTATGAAATAGGTGTTACATTTAGGTTACAACATGGGCTTGGTAAACTCTCCGGCTATGGAACGGTTCATTTCGCTGCGTATTTCCTTGGGAGTAAGACCGTGGCCGAGCAGGAACATCAGCTTGGTGAGCACGCTTTCCACAGTGGCATCATATCCGCTGATGACACCCGCATCGAGCAGGTGCAGACCGGTTTCGTAACGTGCCATTTCTACCATACCCGTCTGGCATTGTGAAATGTTGACGATGACAATTCCTTTTGCTGTAGCTTCTGCCAGTAAGTGGATGAACCAGGGCTTCTGGGGCGCATTTCCGGAACCGTACGTCTTGAGTACTACCGCTTTCAGACCGGGCGTGTTGAGCACCGTGCGCACGATGTTTTCCTGAATACCCGGGAAAAGTGTCAGGATAATCACATTCGTGTCGAAGACATAGTGTGCATGCATGGGCAGGTTGGGATCCACCTTCCGGATACGGTCGTATTCGTACTTGATGTGGATACCGGCCGTGGCCAGTGCCGGATAATTGTAAGAACGGAACGCGTTGAAGTTTTCTGCATTAATCTTGGTCGTACGGTTTCCGCGCAACAAGTGGTTCTCGAAGAAAATGCAGACTTCCGGTACCACGGCAGTTCCGTCCGGATGTTTTGCAGCGGCTATTTCGATAGAAGTAATCAGATTTTCCTTTCCGTCTGTACGTAGCACACCGATGGGCAGCTGGCTTCCGGTAAGGATGACCGGTTTGCTCAGGTTCTCCAGCATGAAACTCAGTGCGGAAGCGGTATAAGCCATGGTGTCCGTGCCGTGCAGAATCACGAACCCGTCGAAGTTATCGTAGTTATATTGGATGATTTTGACCAGTTTGGCCCACAAGGCCGGCTCCATGTCTGAGGAGTCGATAGGAGGGTTAAACTGGTAAGAGGAAATGCGGTAGTTGAACCGTTTCAGTTCCGGCACGTTTTCCTGAAGTTGGTCGAAGTTAAATGCCTCCAGGGCACCGGTTTCCGGATTTTCAATCATACCGATTGTGCCTCCAGTGTAGATGAGTAATACGGAAGGATAATCTGGTTTTATCATTTGACGCTTCGTTTAGTTTGGCACAAAGATAGCAAAAATATGCTTTGACTAAAAGAATAAGCCGCTAAAAATAACAGAATGATTAATTATCCTTCGTTTTTTAGCATTTCCAACAGTTTGTCGATAGCTTTTTCTGCATTTTTTTCTTCTTCGAGCAAGGTCACGAACTTGCTCCCGATGATGCATCCGGAGGCGTATGCTGCTGCCGATTCGTAAGTAGATTTGTTGGAGATACCGAACCCGATTATCCGTGGGTTTCGTAACTGCATTTGCTTGATACGCTGGAAGTAAGCCTGCTTCTGTGCATTGAATTCCTTTTGTGCTCCCGTCACGGCCGCAGAAGATACCATATAGATGAATCCGTCGGTATGCGCATCGATTTGCCGGATGCGTTCTTCGCTGGTTTCCGGCGTGATGAGCATAATCACGTGGATGCCGTATTGTTGTGCAATGGGACGATAGCTTTCTAAGTAGTCTTTGTAAGGAAGGTCGGGAATAATCACGCCGTCGATGCCGCATGCCTGACATTGCCGGCAGAAATTCTCGAAACCATACTGCATGATGGGGTTCAGGTAGCCCATCAGTACCAGCGGGATGCGGACATCTGTGCGGATTTGTTCCAGCTGGCCGAAGAGCTTGCGGAGCGTCATGCCGTTGCGCAGGGCTTGTGTGGCTGCGTGCTGAATGACGGGGCCGTCGGCCATCGGGTCGCTGAACGGGATACCGATTTCAATCATCTGTACTCCTTTCCGCTCTAAGGTGCGGATGACTTCGGCGGTACCTTCCAAAGTTGGGGTACCTGCACAGAAATAAATGGAAAGCACGTGGTCTTTATGTGTCTGGAATAATTGGTCAATGCGATTCATATCAGTAAGTTTTTAGAGGTTGTACTTGTTTTGTTTGAAAGAGTCAATAAAGTCAGAGAGGGCAGCCGCATCTTTCAGGCCGGGAGCCTGTTCAAAGCCGCTGTTCAGGTCGATGCCAGCCCAGTGGGGATGGCTGAATTTCAGTAACGCATCCAGGCTTTCAGGCTTCAGCCCTCCGCTTAGCAGGAAAGGCGTCTCGCCGTGGTAGTGCGTCAGGATTTCCCAGTCGAAGCTTTTGCCGGAGCCTCCGTATCCGTTGCAGGGAGTGTCGAACAGAAAATAGTCGCAGCAGGCGGCATAGCTTTCCGTTGCCAGCAGGTCATCAGGCGTACGCAGGGAGAAGGCCTTGATGACGCGTATGCCGGTCTGTTGCACTTCCCGGCAAAACTCCGGCGATTCCTTTCCGTGGAGCTGGACGAAATTCAGTTGCCATGCTGTCCTCCTTTCCTGGATTCTCGGAGGGGAAGCATTGACAAACACCCCCACTTTCTGCACCGACTCCGGCAGGTATTCCGGTACGTCCGCTACATAGCGGGGAGAACCTTCATAGTCGATGAATCCCATCCAGTCGGCCCCTGTTTGCTCCACCTGACGGATGTTCTCCGCCTCCCTCATGCCGCACACTTTGACAATCATAAGGCAAGAGCTTGAAGAAAGTCCGACAAAGCCTTTTCCGGTGAAGGCGTTTTCATGAAGGTTTCTCCCATCAGGAATCCTCTGAAACCGGCTTCACGCAATTGCCTGAACGTGTCGGGTTGCGAGATGCCGCTTTCGGATACCCACAGCAGTTCTTTCGGCAACTTCCGGGCCAGGCGGAATGAATTCTCCACATCCGTATGAAACGTGCCTAAGTTCCGGTTGTTGACCCCAATCAGGTCTACATGCTCATGCAGGTAGTCGAGTTCCTTTTCCGTGTGTATCTCCAGCAGGACTTCCATTTCTAACTGGTGAGCCAGTTTCCCCAGGGCTTTACATTCGTCCACGGTCAGGGCAGCTGCAATCAGAAGCACCACATCCGCACCGGCCAGCTTGGCTTGATATAGCTGGTAGGGACTGACGATAAAATCTTTTCGCAGTACCGGAAGGTGTGTCAGCGGGCGGGCGGCTTGCAAATCTTTCAGGTTGCCGCCAAAGAATTTCGGGTCAGTCAGTACGGAGATACCGGAGGCACCTGCACGCTCATAGCCTGGGACGATGACGGTCGGGTCTGCCTGTGGAGCAATATCTCCTTTCGACGGAGAGCGTCGTTTGAATTCCGCAATGATGCCCGAGGGTGATGCAGTCAGTGCCTGCTTCAGGCTTTTCGACGGACGGGGAGTGCCCAACTGCTGGATGAGGAAGTCTTGAGATACAGCTTCTTCCTGAAGGGCAATTTCTGTGCGCTTATGGGCCACAATGGTATGTAAGATATCAGTAGTCATCGTTCGTTTATTGGTTAAGGGTAAGGAACTTGCGTAGAGTGGCCAGGGCTTTTCCGCTTTCGAGCGATTCTTTGGCCAGCGCCACGCATTCTTCTATTTTCTTTTGAGGCTCCAGTACCTGGATGGCAAACGAGGCATTGATCAGCACACAGTCGGTTTGTGCCTTGCTGCCCTCATTGTGCAGCACCCGGTCGAAAATGGCGGCTGCCTCTTCCGGGGTGTTTCCTCCGTAAAGTTCTTCCTGGCGTGCCATGGAAAAACCTAACTCCGAAGGACGATAGATGGTTTCGTAGCGGTTGGTCATCACCTTGAATTCGTCGGTCAGCGAGATTTCATCGTATCCGTCCAGGTTGTTGACCACGGCAAACTGGATGCCGAGTTGCTGGAGCGTGTTGGTGTAAAGCCGCATCTGCGGGAGGTCGGCCACTCCTAACAACTGGCAGGCCGGATGGCAGGGATTGACCAGCGGGCCTAATAAATTAAATAAGGTACGTACGCCTAATGCCTTCCGCACGGGAGCCACGGTTTTTAGGGCCGGATGGAAGAGGGGAGCGTGCAGGTAAGCCATGCCGCATTGTTCAATGGAACGTTTCAGTTTGTCCGCGTCGTTTGTGAATTTTACGCCGTAGTGTTCCATCACGTTGCTGGCTCCGCTTACTGAAGTGGCTCCATAATTTCCGTGCTTGGCTACCCGGTAACCGGCTCCTGCCACGACAAAGCAGGCACATGTGGAGATGTTGAAGGTGTTTTTCCCGTCTCCTCCGGTACCCACGATGTCAATGGGATGAAATTCATGCAAGTCGACAGGCACGCAAGCCTGAAGCAGCGCATCGCGGAAGCCGACCAGTTCGTCCACTTTGACCCCGCGCATCTGGAAGGCGGCCAGCAGGGCGGCTGTCTGTGCTTCATTCATCTCGCCGCCGGTCATTCTCTGCATTAGCGTGCAGGCTTCTTCGCGTGTCAGTTCTTCGTGGTGGAATATCCGTTTCAGTATTTGTTTCATATTGTGTATCTAAGTTTTATGAGTGAGAAAATAGGGTTTTCTTTATTGATGGTGTATCCAGTTGCCCAGCATCTGTTTTCCTTCGGGGGTGAGAACGGATTCCGGATGAAACTGCACGCCTCGCACATCGAGTGTGCGGTGACGGAGTGCCATGATGTATCCTTCTTCACTTACGGCGGTTACCTCCAGGCAATCCGGGAAATCTTTCCGGTCGACTACCCAGGAATGGTATCTTCCTACCTGTATGGTAGAGGGAAGTCCTTCGAACAAATAGTCCGTCGCAGTCAGGGTGACGGAACTCTGTATGCCGTGAAACACCTCATCCAGGTTGGTCAGTTTTCCTCCGTACACTTCGCCGATGGCCTGTTCGCCCAGGCAGACTCCCAATATCGGTTTCTTTCCGGCGTACCTGCGGATGACATCCAGCAACAGGCCGGCTTCTTCCGGAACGCCGGGACCGGGCGACAACAGAATCTTGTCGAATTCCTCCAGTTCTTCTAATCGGAACTGGTCGTTGCGTTTCACGGTGACTTCTGCTCCTAACTCTTTTATCGCATGACTCAGGTTGTACACAAATGAGTCGTAGTTATCGATGATGACAATTTTCATGGTGTGTTATATTTTTTCGGCCAGGAGAATGGCTTTTTTCAATGCTCCCAACTTGTTGTTTACTTCTTGCAGTTCATTGTTCTCGTCACTTTTGGCTACGATGCCCCCTCCGGCTTGGAACCAGAGCTCGTTGTTACGGCTTACGAAGGTACGGATGGTGATGGCCTGGTTCAAATCGCCGTTCAGCCCGATGAAGCCGATGCAACCTCCGTAAGCCCCTCGGTTGTGCGGCTCTATTTCACTGATGAGCTGCATGGCCTTTACCTTGGGAGCTCCACTGAGAGTACCGGCCGGAAAGGTATCGATGAACGTTTTAATCGGGTCGGCTTCCTTGTCCAGTGTGCCGCTTACCCTGCTCACCAGGTGAATCACGTGGCTGTAGTATTGCGGCTGTTTGTAGAACTCCACGTGTGTGTCGTGGCAATTCCGGCTCAAGTCATTCCGTGCCAGGTCCACCAGCATCACATGTTCGGCATTCTCCTTCGGGTCGGCCAGCAGGGCTTCGGTCAGTGCGGCATCCGTCTTTTTGTCTCCGCTTCTGCGGGTAGTGCCGGCAATGGGGTCGATGGTGGCTTTTCCCGCTTCAATCTTGCAATGCGTTTCGGGAGAGGAGCCGAAAATCCGGAAGCCACCGAAATCAAAATAGAACAGGTAAGGCGAAGGATTGATGCTTCTCAATGCCCGGTAGAGGGTGAAGTCATCGCCTTCATAGCGCTGGATGAAACGGCGGGAAAGCACAATCTGAAACACGTCGCCTCTCTTGCAGTGGGCAATGCCCTTGCGGATATTGGCCTTGTGCTCCTCGTCGGTCAGCGTACTGGTGGTGTCGCCCGTCGCCCGAAAGGCGTAGGTGGTGTAGTTGCGGTTCAGTACCGCTTTCTCCACTTCGTCAATGTGGCTCGGCTCGTCGTTGCCCTGCAGCTCCACCAGTACCATCTCGCTCTGGAAGTCGTTGAACACAATCAGGTACTTGTAGAGAATGTAGAGAATCTCCGGCGCATCGTTCTTCGGGTCGCTGCTGTCTTTCACCGGAATCTGTTCGAAATAGCGGATGGCATTGAACGTGGTGTAGCCGTACACTCCTCCGTAGCGGGCATATTCTCCTTCCACCTGAAACTGTCTCAGAAAATACTGAAAAGCATCTTCCACCTGGAAATCAGGAGTGAGCGGACGCTCTTCACGGCTTTTGTCCGGAAAGACCGTGGTCACGATTCCGTGGTTCACGGAGAAACTGGCAATGGGGTTCAGTCCGATGAAAGAGCGGTTGTTTTCTACTCCGTGGTAATCGGAACTTTCCAGCAGAATACTTTGCGGAAACAGGTCGCGCACCTTCAGGTACGTGCTCACGGGCGTATGCAAGTCGCCGGGCAGCGTTTTGTAGCGGGTGGTATAAGTAAATGTCTTCATGGCTTTTCTCGTTTAAAAAATTTCAGGGTTGTTTTTGTATTTCAGATAAGTGTCAATGTCTTTGTCGCCTCTTCCCGATACGGTCAGTACCACGATGTCCGAGGGCTGGAACTTCACTTTCTCCAGTGCTCCTAAGGCATGGGCCGACTCCAGTGCCGGAATGATGCCTTCCAGCCGTGTCAGTTCGAAGGCAGCCCGCAGGGCTTCATCGTCATTGACTGCCAGCACGGTGGCTCTTTTCTGTGCGGCTAAGTTGGCATGCATGGGACCGATGCCGGGGTAATCCAGTCCGGCCGAAACGGAATACGGTTCCAGAATCTGTCCGTCCTCATCCTGCATGACCAGGGTTTTGGAACCATGAATGATGCCCAGCCGGCCCAACTGGATGGTAGCGGCCGACAATCCCGTTTCCACTCCCTTTCCTCCGGCTTCCGCTAAGATGATTTTCACCCGTTCATCGTCCAGGTAGTGATAGATGGTTCCGGCAGCATTGCTTCCTCCTCCCACACAGGCCATCAGGTAGTCCGGATAGTCACGTCCTTCGTGTTCCATCAGCTGCTTTTTGATTTCCTTGCTGATGACCGACTGCAAGCGGGCTACCATGTCGGGGTAGGGATGAGGCCCCACCGTGGAACCAATCACATAGTATGTGTCCGCCGGGTGGCAGCACCAGTCACGTATGGCTTCGTTGGTGGCATCCTTCAGGGTCATGTTGCCCGAAGTCACGGCTTCCACTCTGGCCCCCAGCATCTGCATGCGTTCCACGTTTACCCGTTGCCGTTCCACGTCGGTCTTTCCCATGTAGACCACACATTCCATTCCCATCAGGGCACATACCGTAGCCGTGGCCACTCCGTGCTGTCCGGCTCCTGTTTCGGCGATGATGCGTTTCTTGCCCATTCTCCGGGCCAGAAGTACCTGACCGATGGCGTTGTTGATTTTGTGCGCTCCCGTATGGTTCAGGTCCTCCCGTTTCAGGTAAATCTTGCATCCGTATTTTTCCGACAAGCGTGGGGCAAGGTAAAGTGGTGAAGGACGTCCCACGTAGTCCTTGAGCAACGCATCGTATTCTTTCTGGAATCCTTCGTCTGCCAGCACCTTGCGGTAGGCATTGCGTAATTCTTCCACACAGCGATGGAGAATTTCCGGTATGTAGGCTCCGCCAAAATCTCCATAAAATCCTTCCTGGTTTACTTGATAAGTTTTCATGAGTGTACTTGTTTGCATTAGGGTGAAAAAACAAAAAGGGCCGTCGTAAAGTTACGACAGCCCTTCTGTGATATTATTACTATTGAGGTATATACATGCGACTGAGTTCCCTTACGACCTTTGGAGTTGTAAGCGGCGCCACCAGAAGAATGTATTTACCGTAGAAAGATTCATAATGTTATTTTTCTTGTTTTTTTGTTGTTTCACTCGCAAAGGTAACCATTAATATGAAAACACCAAACAAAAGGGTGGAAATTTTTCAATTTTTCCTATCTTTGTTCCACGTTTTAAATCTTGCTATATAATAAGGTATGGAAGAGTTTCGACTGGACGGTCTGACCGTCAAAGAACATCTGCTGATACTGGCGGAAGAGGGAAACCGCAAGTTTACCGAGGGACTTCACCCGGGGGTGGAACATGTGTTGGGCATTCGTTTGCCGGCGTTGCGGAAACTGGCTGCAAGGATTGCCAAGGCAGACTGGGAGCGCTACTTTGACACAGCCGACGGGTTTTATATGGAAGAACGCATGCTGCAAGGCATGGTGTTAGGCTGCATCCGTCCTGACGAGGACGTGGAAGTCTATCTTCACCGTGTGACACGTTTTGTGTGGATTATCAACAGCTGGTCGGTGTGCGATACATTTAAGTTTGGAGGAGGAAAAGCTTTTATCCGCCGTAACGAGGCGCGGCTTTGGGAATACCTGAAAGAATGGATGAAGGCATCGGGTGAGTATGAGGTACGTTTCGGCGTAGTGATGGGAATGAGCTATTTCCTGGATGAAGCCCATTTGGAGGAGTATCTTTCCCTGCTCGACGGGATTCGTCATGAGGGATATTATGTGCGCATGGCTGTGGCCTGGGCACTTTCGTTCTGTTTTGTCAAGTTTCCGGAACAGACCATGGCTTTTCTGCGCCATTGTCATCTGGACGATTTTACTTTCCGTAAGACCATTCAGAAAATCGGTGAGTCCTGCCGTGTGAGTGAAGACATGAAAAAGGCTGTCAGGGCATTGAAGCGCTGACAGCCTTTGCCGTTATTTAGGCAGCTTGCTTATTTCATGATAAATTTCACGGCAGCCCAGTTGTGCTTTTCGCGGTGATGCACGTATTCCATGCCCAGACTCTCCGCTTTTTCGCGCAGCACCGGAATGTCTTCCGTGTAGAATCCGCTGATGTACAGTTCCGAACCTTTCTTCATGCAGGCCGCATAAGCCGGCATGTCCTGCAGCAGAATGTTGCGGTTGATATTGGCTATCACCACATCAAAAGGTTCCCGTCCGTTCAGCAGGGAAGCATCTCCCAGTTCTACGGTGATATTGGAAATGCCGTTCAGGGCAATGTTGTCGCGCGAGTTGTTCACGCACCAGTCGTCAATATCGATGGCAGTCACCTTTCCGGCTCCTCTCATGCTGGCCAGGATGGCCAGGATAGATGTGCCGCATCCCATGTCGAGCACCGATTTGCCTTTCAGGTCAGCTTCCAGCAGTTCTCCTAAGATAGAGCTGGTGGTTTCGTGGTGTCCGGTACCGAAAGCCATCTGCGGATTGATGACGATGTCGTATTCGGCCTTCGGGTAATCCTTGTGGAAGGTACTGTGAATCACGCAGCGGTTGTCGATGACGATGGGCTGGAAGAAATTCTTTTCCCATTCCTCGTTCCAGTTCTTGTCTTCCGGCTCCGTAATGGAGTAACTGATGCTTGCGCCGGGTATCGGAAAATCTTCCACCACTTGCTTGAGCGCGGCCTCGTCGAACTGGCTCTGCTGGATGTAGGCCTTCATGCCGTTTTCACATTCCACGAAACTTTCAAAACCGATGTCGGCTGTCAGTCCCGATAATACATCTGTGATAGTTTCATTGCACGGCTGTGCGGTAAAGGTCACTTCAAAATATTTCATACGTATGCGAGTTTAATAGAATGTCAGACAAATGTACGTAAAATCATTGATATTATAATGCTTGTTAGCTAACTTCTTTTACTGCTAAAAAATGTGTCAATGAAGGGCTTTTTTGCAGAAATATGTTTGTCATATTGAAAAACTGTCTAACTTTATGTTTTGAATCATAAACCTATGAACAAGTAAATGCATGTGATAATGAAAAACACATTCCGTAGGCTGCAATGCGGTATTCTCGCTGTCGCGTGGCTTTTGGCCGGATGCAACAGCGATGTTTTTATTGACAGATTCCTGTCGGCAGAACCTTCCGTGTCTTTATCCGAAACAGAAAAAGAAGTAACTGTTTGCTTTGAGGCAGACAACTGGGATATTTTAGGGGTAGAAAGCCTGAGGGAAGGGGTCGCAGTGTCGGCCACAGATCTGGAAGGGAAAAACTCCAAATATCTTCCTTTTGAGGAAGGAGAAACCGGCATTGTGTATTGCAAGAATGCGTTTCTGGATTTTCGTGTGGAAAAAAGAAACGGCAGTGAATTGCATTTTATTTCCGGCGAGAATCTCTATGACCAGCCGTTTGAAACATTTGTCAGGGTGGGCAACCGTTATGAAGAGAAGGTGATTCGCGTGTCTTTTTCTCCTACCCGTAAATATCAGATAGACAGTGTGGCATACGACTGGAGTCAGTTTTCTTCCTTCGATTACATGCTGGAACCCGTAGAACAGGTGGAAGTGAATACCCTGGATGCCAGTAGCCCTGCCACAATGTATTTTTATCCTTATAAAAATTCAGCCCGTATCGTGGAGTTTTATATGCAGTATGGCGGCTGGGGAGGAGATGAAAACGATTTACGGAAGTTGCTGGGCGATGCTGCTTCCCAGGTGGAGATTCCGGATATAGTGAACGGCACACCGGGATTGTATGGCACGAAGGTCTCTTTCCGTCATCATGAACAACGGCTGGATGCGGGGCTCGACAAGGAGTTGAAGGTATCGAAAACGGTAGAGGCAGGCAAGCACGTACGTCTGGAAGTATATAATGGAATAGAGCAGTATAACGTACCTTATAAAGCCTATCTTTCCAACTCGCTGACCGGAAAGAAATTAGAAATCTCCGGTACGCTTTCCAGCAAGAAACCGTTTAATTATTTAATCATTCCTATTGCAATTACCGATGAAGATAAATAGACTTGCACTCAGATTGTGCATGTGTGCGCTTGTGTTGTTCCGTGCACTTTCTCTCTATGCCGATGGCAAGGACAGTCTTTCCCGGAAAATGATTCACATGGCAGGCATTGACGTCAAGCCGGCTTATGTTTTTCCCACGCATGAGTTCTTTGCCGGAAACAATGCCACGTTTTCTCCCATCCGGAAAAACCTGTCGGTTCATTTGAAATACGGGTTCAAGTTTGCGCCGGATACTTATTTCGGCCGAATGTATCCTCATGCCGTACAAGGAATCGGGGTGGGGTATAACACGTTTTTCCATTCTTCCGAACTGGGAAACCCCTGGTCAGTGTACGCCTTTCAGACCTCGCGCATAGCCAGTCTGACTCCCCGGTTGTCACTGGATTATGAATGGAACTTCGGAGCCTCTTTCGGATGGAAGAAGTATGATGCGGAATCGAACCCCTACAACAGGGTGGTAGGTTCCAAAATGAATGCGTACATTCACTTGAGTTTCCTGTTGAACTGGCAACTGGATGCGCAGACAAATCTTAGGGCAGGAATCGGTGCGACGCACTTTTCAAACGGGAATACCGGTTATCCCAATGCCGGGGTGAACACATTCGGAGCCAGTATCGGTCTGACGCGCTATTTCGGAGGAACGTCGCGTGCCGCGTTGGCAGATGGTTCTTCCGGCCTTGTTCGGTGTCCGCCTTTCAGGCCCTATGTCAGTTACGACCTCATTGTGTACGGAGCCACCCGTAAGAAAGGCGTGTTTCCGGCAGAGGGAAATCCTGTGCTGGTGCCCGGCTCATTTGGTATTCTCGGACTGAATTTTACGCCGATGTACAACTTCAGCCGTTACTTCAGAGCCGGTGTGTCGGTCGATGCACAATACGATGAAAGTGCCAATATTTCCAATTACATAGCCAATAGTGTGGGGCAGCCCGATGCGGAGACCATCAAGTTCTATCGTCCTCCTTTCCGCGAACAGTTTGCTGTAGGGCTTTCCGTGCGGGCAGAAGTTGTGATGCCGATATTCTCTATCAATCTGGGTATTGGTCGGAATGTTATCTGCAAAGGAGCCGACACCGATTCATTCTATCAGATACTGGCTTTGAAAACCGATATCACCAAGAACCTCTTTCTGCATGTGGGGTATCAGTTGCACGACTTCAAGGACCCTAACAACCTGATGTTAGGGGTGGGGTTCCGGTTTAATGCCAAAGGAAGAGAATAAGTTTCTTTTGTCTTCATTGCCTGATTTTCAGGGCTGTTTCAGGACGTTTTGAGGCCCTCATTTAAATGCAAGTACGTTTTATCTGAAACACTTTGGCGTTTAAAGTAAAACGTCAAAGAGTTTTGTCTCAAACGCACTTGCGTTTGAAAACGAATGTACTTGCGTTTTGGGGAAGGGGTGAAAAAACTCTTTTTCAGGCACCATTCTGTGGGTAAAATTTCCTATCTTTGCTTCAGACACCCTCGTCTGTTTAATGCATGATGAGTGGGTAAAAAAACACGAACAATGATAACACATCCTGTATACAGTTATTCGCTTTGCATTGCCCTGCCGCTGATGCTGTTTTTCGGCTTTTATTTTATTTTTGCCCCGGTGCCGGATAAGGCCATATTCGGCAATTACCTCCGCTCGCGGAGAATAATGGGAACCGCTCTGTTGCTGCTGGCTGCCAACTATGCGGTACATTTCTTTGTTGAAATCCGTTTTCGCAATGTCAATGCAGCCATTCTGATGAATCTGTCTACCTACTTTCTGTGTTACTATCTGTTCAGCTCAGCAATGATAACACTGCTCGACCGTTTCTACATAACGCGCAAAAGGTCATGGACACACATCATTCTCTGGATGATTTTCTCTTCACTTTCCGGAGTCGTATTATTGCTGCTGCCGGGTGGTGCTGTGCAGAAGATCGCATTGTTGGCTTTGGCAACATGGCTGGTGATTTACGGGCTTGTGCTGGCCCGCAGAGTCATTGTCGCATACCGCAGAGCTGTCAGAATTTTCGATGACACGCATGCAGATGATATAGGGGCATATATAGAATGGCTGTCTATCTTTACCTATTGGGCACTTATCTTCGGTGTCGGATGCGGATTGCTGACATTTTTGCCAGACGAATATGTATTTATATGGATTCTGTCGTCAGTCCCTTTCTATATATATCTTTTCTGTTCGTACATGAACTATCTGTTGTTTTATGAACAGGTGGAAAGTGTATTCGAGTCGGAGATGTCTTCTGTCGGTACTGATGTCTTTCCGGAAGAACAGAAAGATGTTGAGACTCCGTCTCATTATGCGGAGATATCTGAAAAGATATCCGCATGGATTGAGGCCGACGGCTATGTCAGTCCGGGACTTACCATAAAGGAGCTTTCCGAAACTCTGCATACCAACCGTACTTATCTTTCCGGGTATATCAAATCCACGTATAATGTTTCCTTCCGCGACTGGATAACAGGTCTGAGGATTGAGTATGCCAAACGTTTGCTCGACAAGTATCCTGAACTTACTATAGCAGATGTATCCGCAAAATCCGGATTCCAGTCTCCAAGCCATTTCATTCGTCTGTTCAGGGAAAGAGAAGATTGTTCTCCTGCCAAATGGAGGAAAACAAGGGTATGATGAATATTGTCTCAAAATATCCTAAACAGCAAAAAATATCCTGTTCGACAAAATAAAATATCCTAAACGACAAAGATGTGCTATTCTGACAATTAATACATTTTTTATAATTTTAGATTGTTTATATGTAGATTTTTTATCTTATTTTATGGTGAAAATTCATCGGGAATATTCCTAAAAACATATAAAATATGAATAGAAAAATCTCTTTTTTCGCTCTGTTCCTGTGGCTGACGGCAGTAACTTTTCCTGCCTTTGCACAGCAGAAGTCAGACACTATCTACACTTTTCGCTTCGTATCGAAGAATGACATGTTCTATGTGCCGTGGAGCGGCAATAGCGAGGAACTCGACCGTCTTTTTAGATTTGTGGACAGATACAAGTCCGAAATACTTGAAGGTAAAATTCCTGTTTATGTATGTGGCTATTGTAATTCTTTGGGAAGTAATAAAGAAAATCTTAAAATGGCAGCTGTCCGTTCTAACCGTGTGAAATCTGAACTTATAATTAAAAAAGATTTGACGGAAGAATGTTTTGTTACTCATAACTATGTTACAAACGGTGATTTTGTTACGGTGCGTATGGAAGTTCCGGTTGTACAACAAGAAGCTGTTGATAAGGAAGGACATTCAGATTTGGAGAATAATCAAAATATAGAAGAACAGGTTTTGGTTGAAACAGAAGAGAAAACCTCCGAATCAAAAAAAACTGAACAGAAAGATACTGAACCGGTTCAGAATCTTGAATCGGCAGAAATACCTTTGAAACCTGAAATGACACGATGGATGGCCGGTATCAATGTTGGAATTCCTTTCTTCTGGGGTGACATGCTTTCCATGTCTGCCGATAAGACCTATGTCGGTTTTGCGGCAGGAATACAGGGAGGTTACCGTATTTCTGAATTTTTTGCCGTATCTCTTTCGTTAGATTATGCAAAGGGTAAACTTGGTGCGCGGAGTTATGCTCAGGATTATCTTCTTGCGCCGGACGGCATGACATGGTATGTTCCGCAACAGCAAGCAATGTCCCGATATGCTGATTTATATTCGGATGTATCTCTGTTTAACTTAGGCTTAAGTCTTGATGTCAATGTGAACCGATTGTTCAGCAAAAATGCTTTGAAGCATCGTTTTACTGTCTGGATTTCTCCAGCTGTATATGGACAGTTTTTCTCATCAGATATTCATGCAAAGGCTGATAATAGCCTGTATTCCGATGGCTCTACATCTCCTTCCAAAATATCATTCGGTCTGGGAGGTGCTTTGACAATGCGTTACAGGATTAATAACAGCCTCGATTTGCAGTTGAAGAACTCCGGAATATGGATGACTGACAATAATTTTGACGGGATACGTACACCGTTTGGTAAGACTAAACACAATGCCATGTGGCTTCCGCAAATTGGTATAATCTGGAATATAAAATAATTTAATCATTAATATATAGAAATATGGGAAAAATGAAAACTATTATGACCGTTTTGTCGTTGGCGTGTCTGTCTTTAAGTATGAATAGTTGTATGAAAAGCGACATTGACGACATCCGCAAGGAATTACAGGAGCATGAAAAGCGTCTTACCCTCCTCGAAGCCTGGCAAACCGAGACAAACACCAATATTCAGGCACTGCAGACTCTGCTGAGTACAACGGACTACATCACTGAAGTGACACCTGTCATGAAGAATGATGTGGAAGTGGGTTTCACTATCAGTTTCCTGAACACACCCTCCATCACCATTTATCACGGCACGAATGGAGATACTCCGCAAATCAGCGTCACACAAGGTGAAGACGACAACTGGTACTGGACGTTGAACGGTGAACTCCTGACCGACGCCCAGGACAACCCCATCAAGGCCAACGGTATCGATGGTGACAGTGCTCCTTTGCCTCAACTGGCCACTGGTACGAATCTAACCGATAAAGGTATTACTACCGACTCACAGAATAATGCTATTGTGGCGGATGCTATCTATCTGAGCGTGGATGGTGGTAAAACGTGGACGCGCGTCAACGGCGAGGATGGTGACCGCTTTTTTGAAAACGTTGACACTACAAACGATGACTACATCATCTTCACCCTGGCCGATGGCAGCACATTCCAGGTACCACGCTATACGGGTGTCAGTCTGACGTTCAATCCTGAGAGCGTATCCCTGCTTTACGGCGGAACAACTACAATACAATGCACCGCCGGGGGAAGTGCCGACTTCACCACGGACAACCTCTTTGTTTTGGCTCCGGCGGGCTGGAAGGCCGAAATTGCCTTGACCCGCTCCGCAAGTACAGGGTTCACTCTCACTGTAACCGCTCCAAATGAGGATTCAGAGGGCGAAATCCTCGTGATGCTGGACAATAAAAAAGGTAGTACCACCATCGGACGCATGCCTGTGAAGACCGCAGGAGGCATTGTGGGCACCGTATTGAAAGCGGACGGCCTTACATACGGCCAAATCGCCAGCCTAATAAACGGCCGCACCGACCTGACCGCTGTGATTCTGACAAACTGCACACTTAGCTCTTCAGACTGGTCTGCAATCAGAAAAAATAAATCTCTTGAAACCATCGACCTGGGAGAATCGACCTACAACAGCGTTTCCTTTAATTACATGCATAGTGTTGTAGGCAACAGTACGCTTCAGTTCCTGACGGTGCCCGACGGCGTGACAACGATTTCCGAACGAGCCTTCTATGAATGCGATAAGCTGACCACCGTCACCATTCCCGCATCAGTGGAAGAAATCTGGTGGGAATCGTTCTCATATTGTGAAGAACTGACCACCTTCACCATTCCTGCGGATTCGAAGCTGACGAAAATAGGGGAATCAGCTTTTGTGCGCTGTTATAAGCTGGAGTCCATCTTTATTCCGGCAACGGTCAAGAAAATAGACAGAATGGCCTTCACTGTGTGCCGATCTCTCAAAAGCGTAACCTTTGCAGAAGGTTCACAGCTGACAGAAATACCCTACTTTTGTTTCTCAGACAACGAAGCCCTGACAGCCATTGAAATTCCATCCTTGGTAACCACACTTGGGGAGAATGCATTTTGGAGCAGCGCAAACCTTGCCGACGTCACCCTTCCGGACGGGCTGAAGACCATAGGAAAAGAAGCATTTTGCGCTTGCAACGCCATGACGACCATCGACCTGCCAGCCGCACTGGAGAGCATTGGGGAATTAGCATTTAGTGGCTGCTCCAACCTGGCCACCGTCACCTGCTTAGCTACGACGCCGCCCACGTTGGGTGAGAATGCTTTCAGAAACTGCGCTGACGGCCTTCAAATCTTGGTACCGTCTGGCTCGGTAGATGCCTATAAACAAGCATCCGTCTGGAGCGAATACGCGGACAAAATCGTAGCTATTCCCTAACGGTGACACTGTTACTAAGCACTTCGTAGTTACTTCACATTTGAGGTAACACGGGTAAGGTGGTAGGTACTACTATATGGTATATCGTGTATCACATCACTATACCGTGTTGCTTACAGACAAGAATATAAGAAATGCTTAAAAGTCTGAAAGAATGTAGGTATGTTTTGATTAAAATTTACATATGTTTTTTGATAGATTTTGTATCTAAAAAATGAAGGGACATACGGACAATTTGCAGCTGAAAGAGGTTGCATCAGCGGTTATTGAAAAGTGGGATAAAATAATCAAAAGAACAGGAGCCTTCGGCAGTTGCCGGAGGCTTCGTGTGTTTACATATATAGCGTTAGGTATTGCAGGGGAAAGCAATTAACTCAAAAAATGCTGAAGCTAGGAATTTGATTGGAAAAGAAATAATTGTATCTTCACGTACACGCATAAAAAAACCCGGATTCATCACCAGTAACTGATAGCTGGGAGAGGAACGCCCGGGACTGCGATACAAAAATACAAAAGATATGGAACATAACAAAGCATTCTTTGAAAAAGTTTTCTCTACGAAGAGGATGGAAAGATATTTCAGGCTTTATCCTGAGGATGAGAAGCGTGCTATCTTGCATTATAAGTGTAATTTGGAATTGGCGGAGGCGTTTTACACGAGTTTGTCAGTATTAGAGGTTACTCTCCGCAATGCATTAAGCCGTGAATTGGAGACAATGACGGGGCGAGAAGACTGGTATGCCGTCTTTGCAAACACTCCAGGATTGTCAAGGTTGAACCATTATGTTACACAAGCTAATAAACAGATAGCAGGCAGGCATGAATCGATTACTCCCTCGAAAGTAATTGCCGAACTGACGCTTGGATTCTGGGTATCCCTGCTGAATAGCGAGTATGAACGTTTGCTGTGGAAAGATTTGAGAAGGGCGTTTCCTTTCATGCCTAAGAAAGACCGGCAACGAAAGAATGTATCTGCTCCGCTGAATACATTCCGGACATTCCGCAACAGGGTTTTCCATAATGAATCTATCTGCTGGAATCTGAATCGGGTGGAGGAGATTCATCGTGAAATGATAGTAATAATGGGATGGATGAACAAGGATGTACCAGGATGGCTGCAGCTTATTGACAGATTTGATACGGTATGTGCTAACATCAGAAAAAACATGGGATGGTAATTTCAAAATAAAAAATAATATCTATACAGTATATATCGTATATATTTTATATATTTGTAGAAAAGGAGGAACAATGGAAGCAACAGTAACATACAAGAAAAAGATAATAGACCTGAAAGAGGACACTTTCAAGGTTCTTTCGGTGATGGCAGCGCGTCAGGGTACAAACTTGAAAAAACTCATAGAAAACTTGCTTGACAAGACAGCCGAAGAGTACGATGAGAGCGAATCCTACCGCTATATGTCCGAGAATTACCCGGACGGAAAGGTCAAGCTGGAGAAGAACGAACGCAAGGAATTTATGGACTGGCTTGGTGTGGTTGAGAAATGAGGGTTGAATTTTCAAAGGAGTTTGAAAAGGCAGTCCGCAAACTCTCCGGCAAAATGCTGGATTCAGTGTGTCAGGCAGTACAGGAAGTTATCAATGCCGGAAACATCGAGGAACTGACGGACTGCAAGAAACTGGTGGATTACGAATTTATCTACCGTCTGAGAATAGGCAGTTACCGTGGCTTCTTCAGCTATCATGTACAGATAGTGGATGACTGTGTAATGTTTCTCTATCTGGTGCCCAGAGGACAGGCATACGACAAGAAGATGGAAAAGAACCTGCAAAGGAAAGATATGTAACAAATCCATGATTCATTATTAATAGTTCATTTATGAAATACCCAATTGGAATACAGAGTTTTGACCGGATTATCGAAGACGGTTATGTGTATGTGGACAAGACGGATATGGTCTATTCTCTTGCCAAGGAAGGTTCTATTTACTTTCTGAGCCGTCCGCGACGTTTCGGGAAGAGTCTGTTGGTTTCCACACTGAAGAACTATTTTTTAGGGCGTAAGGAGCTGTTCAAGGGCCTGAAGATTGACAGCCTGGAGAAGGACTGGAAGGTGTATCCGGTATTTCACATGGATTTCAATGGGGGCGAATATACCTGTCCCGGCTCATTGAGGGATGCCATTGCAAGTTATATGTCCGTCTGGGAGAAGGACTATGGAATGGAAGACGGTTCCATGGATGTAAATCTCGGATTCCGCTTCAAGAAGATTCTTGCAAAAGCTCACGAACGGACTGGCCTTCGGGCGGTGGTACTGGTGGATGAGTATGACAAGCCTATACTGGACGTGCTGGATGTGGACAAGAGTCTGGAGGAGGAGCACCGGAATATCCTGAAAAGTTTCTATTCCGTGTTCAAGGGTGCGGACGAGCATCTTCAGTTCGTTTTCCTTACGGGTGTGACGAAATTCTCTCAGGTGAGCGTGTTCAGCGGTTTCAACCAGCCTTTCGACATCAGCATGCACGGCAGGTACGAGACGCTTTGCGGCATCACGCAGGAGGAGCTTGACGTCACTTTCCGTGAACCGATGGAAAGCATGGCGGAAGTTTACCAGTGTTCTTACGAAGAGATGAGAAATCGGCTGAAAGCCCAGTATGACGGTTATCATTTCAGTAAAAACATGACGGACATTTATAATCCGTTCAGTCTGCTGAATGCTTTCGCGACGCTTGATATTTCCGACTACTGGTTCAAAAGCGGTACGCCTACTTACCTTATCCGCCTGCTTTCGCATACGAATGAGAACATGGATGAAATAACGGGCAAATTCTATTTCCCGGAAGAATTCATCGACTACAAGGCGAATGTAGAGCAGCCCTTGCCGATGATTTACCAGAGTGGCTATCTTACAATAAAGAAGTTTGATTTGCGCCGGAACATGTTCCTGCTGGATTATCCTAATGATGAGGTGAAAAAAGGTTTTCTTTCGTTGGTTGCTTCCAGCTACTTCAATACGAGAGAAAGTATTTACTCGTGGGTAAATAATGCGGCCTATCAGCTGGAGGGCGGTAAGCTGGATGATTTCCGCACGGGCCTGACTTCGTTCCTGGCAAGCATACCTTACACGATGCGTCGCAAGGAGAACGAGCGGGAGCGTGAACGCTACTTCCACTATACTTTCTACCTTCTTCTTCGCCTGCTGAGTGTCTATACGGTCTACACGGAGAAGGTGCAGAGCCAGGGGCGTGTGGACTGTGTGGTGGAGACTCCGCAGCATGTCTATATCTTTGAGTTCAAGCTGGACGGTACAGCCTCTGAGGCCTTGCAGCAGATAGAGGAAAAAGGTTATGCCCGTGAGTATGCGGCTGACAACCGTAAGTTGTACAAGGTAGGTGCCGTATTCTCTTCCGAAACGGGAACTATCAGCGACTGGAAACAAGTATAAATAGAAACACATTAACTAATATGGAAAAGAAAATACCCTTTGCTTCTGATGTAATTTTGATTGATGCAGCTTTCCTTGACCGTGTGGGTAAGGATATGGCAGCACATTTTGCACCGCTGGTGGGGCGCGAACTGCCTAAGGCTGATTTGGCCGTGTTGCTGGAGTGTCTGGCTTTGGATGCCGGAATTGAGCCGGGCAAGAATGAGATACAGGTAATTTTTGTGTATGATGCGGAGCATGGCCGGATGAATTTCTGTCTTCCTTCCGATTTGGAAAAGGAAGTTCACGGCATGGCATTCCAGAGCCGTCTGGGTGAGTTTTCACTCTATGCTTTTCAACCTTCGGATATGGCCCGTCGGGAGGATTTATTTACGGAATCACTGCAATTGCTGACCGAATCGAAAGATGCACGCCGAATCATGCTGGTGCCTGATGAAGGGGAATATGGAGAAGCTGTGGAGCGGCTGGCGGCAAAGATAAAGGGAAAAGATGGAGTGACGGTGTTCGGCATGAATCCTCCGGCACACGATTATGAATATTCTTTTGAAATGTTGGGATTTGCCATTCTTCAGTCGTTGGGCATCCGGGCAGAGGAACTTTAATCTTTGTGGTGGTATGTCTGATTTCCGTTTGAAAGCTTTCTATAGTGTGGCACGAAACCTTAGTTTTACCAAGGCTTCGCAGGAGTTATTCGTGAGTCAGCCGGCAGTGACCAAGCATGTACGGGAGCTGGAGAGTCTCTACGGAGTGCGTCTGTTCGACCGGAAGGGAAATTCCATTTCGCTCACGGAGGCCGGAAAGTTGCTGATGGAGCACTGCGAACGGATTTTGGACGATTACCGCAAGCTGGAGTACGACATGCACCAGTTGAACAATGAGTATGCGGGAGAGTTACGGTTAGGGGCCAGTACGACAATCTCACAGTATGTGCTTCCGCCTGTGCTGGCTGCTTTTACGGAGCGTTATCCCAAGATGAGTGTGTCATTGATGGACACCAATTCGCGCAATGTGGAGAAGGCTTTGCAGGAGCATACCATTGACGTGGGTATGGTGGAGGGAGTGTTCCGTCTGCCCAGCCTGCGCTATGACCCATTCTTGTGCGATGAGCTGGTGCCGGTGGTTTGTCCGCGCGGTCACTGGGCCGGAAAGGAGGAACTGACGCTGGAAGAGTTTGTTCGTGTGCCATTGGTGCTTCGTGAACGGGGTTCCGGCACGCTGGATGCCATTGAGATGGTATTGGCAGAGCAGGGACTGAAGCTTTCTTCGCTGAACGTGCGGATGCACTTAGGCAGTACGGAAGGTATCAAGTCGTTCTTGCGGTGCAGTAACTGTATGGGCATCGTGTCAATCTGTGCCTTAGAGAGGGAACTGAAGGAAGGAGACTTTCAGGTGATTGACATTGAGGGCTTGCAGTTCAAGCGGCATTTCTGTTTTGTATCGGCTCAGGGACAGGAGTCGGATACGGTATTGAATTTTATGCGTTTTGTCCGGCACTTCCTTTCCGGAAAGTAAAGGCCGGACAAAACGTCTCTTTTTATTTCTTTCCGAATTCAGGATCGATTTTCAGCAGGGCGGTAACGCCGAAGGTGGCCAGTGTGCAAACCATAATCCAGATGAAGAACAGCTGGTAGCCTAAGGTTTCTTGCATCCAGCCGGCTATCATGCCCGGCAGCATCATGCCCAAGGCCATGAAGGCGGTACAAATGGCATAGTGTGAGGTCTTGTGTGTGCCGTTGGCAAAATAAATGAGGTAGAGCATGTAGGCTGTGAATCCGAATCCGTAGCCGAACTGTTCCACAAAGATGCAGCTGTTCACGATGATTAAGTTGTCGGGCTGGGCGTAACTCAGGTACACATAGACAATATCGGGCAGGGAGATGGCCCACACCATCGGCCAGAGCCAGCGGCGCAGTCCGTGGCGTGCTACGGCAATGCCTCCCAGGATGCCTCCCAAGGTGAGACCGACAATGCCGAGCGTACCTTGGGCAAAGCCTATTTGTGCCGTGGTCATGCCGAGTCCTCCTTGTTCCACCGGGTCGAGCAGGAAGGGGATACCCATCTTGGCTAACTGTGCCTCGGGCAGGCGGTAGAGCAGCATGAACAGGATGGCGGTAAGCGCCTGTTCTTTCTGGAAGAAGGAACGGAAGGTGAGTAGGAAGTCGGTCAGTATGCTCCGGGCTTCTCCTTGCCGGGCAACCGACGGGCAGTCCTGGTCAGGACGGGGCAGTACAAAGGAATGGTAGAGCCACAGAGCCAGCAGGCAGCCTGCTAACGTGAAGAAGGTGATGCTCCAGGCGTACGATGTGCGTCCGGTCATTTCTTCCAGCCAGCCGGCCAGCATAATGAGCAGCCCTTGTCCGGCGATGGTAGCAAATCGGTAGAACGTGCTGCGGATGCCCACGAAGAAGGCTTGCTGATGCGGGGTAAGACCTAACATGTAGAAGCCGTCGGCGGCGATGTCGTGGGTGGCGGAACTGAAGGCCACGAGCCAGAATACCGCTAATGTGGTCTGGAAGAAATGGCTGGTGGGGATGGTGAAGGCAATGCCGGCCAGTCCGGCACCCAGTAGCAACTGGGTAGTGACAATCCACCACCGTTTGGTGCGGAGCAGGTCGACAAACGGGCTCCACAGGGGCTTGATGACCCAGGGCAGGTTCAGCCAGCTGGTGTAGAGGGCCACCTCCGTATTCGAGATACCCATCCGTTTGTACATCACCAGCGATAAAATCATCACAGCTACGTAGGGAAGTCCTTCGGCAAAGTAGAGCGAGGGTACCCAGTACCAGGGAGAGCGTGTGCGCATAGTCGTTCGTTTTTAGTATAACTTACGGATTTCAGCTCCCCGGTAGTAATGCAGCAGAATCTGGTCGTAGGAATATCCTTTTTCGCCCATCACGGCAGCCCCGATCTGACAGAGTCCCACGCCGTGTCCCCATCCGGCACCGGTCAGTTCGAACCATTCGGGCACTCCGTTCACTTCCGGTCCCTTGTCGACCACGAATGCCGAGCTGAACAGGTGGGTAGGTGAGAGGGTGCGGCGTATTTCCAGTTCCTTTCCGATGGTCATTGTTTTCAGGGTTCCTACAATTTTCAGGCGGCTGATACGTCCCGATTTTCCACGCTCTACGGGGATAAGGTCGAGTATCTCTCCGTAATCGCTCTTGGTATGCGTGGCTATCAGTTCGGCCAGTTCGGCTTGCGTGTATCTCACCTTCCAGCGGTAGAAATCGTGTGTCTCTTGATCATAGTTGTTGAGTATCTGTGAAAGAATTTTCGGATCGGTGGTGTGGCAGAAAGACTCCGGACGCTGGCGTATCCATCGTTCGGCTTCTTCCTCTTGGGTGAGGTCGGGCAGGGGGGCATCCGTATTCAAGTCGCGCACGGCACTGAGGTAAGGATAATGCTTGTCTTCCCAGCAGTAGTTGAACTCTTCGGTCACTCCGCCGCAGCACTTCGAGAAACGGGCGTCGCAGATGGCATGCTTGTGCATGAGCACCTGGCCGCGTGTTTCTTTTACGGCTTCCACTACACTCTGGTTGGAGGCACGGGTAATACCCTGATAGCGCTGGCAATGGTCGTCGGCGCATACGTCGAAGATGGTATGATCTTCGCGGTCGTACCAGCGGATGTATTCTGTTTCGGTCTTGAGGAAGGGAAAGAAGTTGCTGCCCTGTTTGCTGAGGGCTTTCCGCTTTTCAATCTGTGCTAAAAGCCAGCTTCGTGAGATGACGGCATGGGCTTTCAGAAACTCCAGGGAAGAGGTGGCGTTCATCTCGGACGAGATGACGCTGGTCAGGTAATCTTCTGCCGGCACCTGGTTGATGGCGGTAATCTTTCCTTCGTCGACCACCAGGCGCAGGGTGCCGAGGAAGGTTTGTGTTTCCTGGCGTTCCCAGTGGAAATTGATACCGATGGTTACGTCTTCGAGCGAGAAGGAGGCATCGTCTTCCAACGGGGTGAAGGTCAGCTCCCGGTACACGTTGCCGTTCCAGGAAATTCCTCCTTCGTCGAAGGATACGCGTTGCTTGCCCGATACGGTTTCTCCTTTGGCCAGAAATTTGGCATTGAGTGTAAAGGCTATTTCAAGGGCATTGACGATGCCCACGTTAATTTCAGGTTCTTTCATGATGCTTAATGTGTTACTTCGTGGTAGATTTGGCGGAGCGTGTCAGCGTCCAGTTTTTGAAAATCTTCTTCGCGGGCTGTCACAAGGATGCCGGCCATATCGAGGGCGCCGGGGCTGACAATCAGCTGTGCGTCGCCTTCGGCAGTGTAGCACTGCGGACGATGGGCTGTGCGCGGGATGTAGACGGTGACAAATCCGTAGCGCGAGTCGTTCCAGGCAAAGAGGTTGTAGCGTGGTTCGGTTTCTCCTTCGTGCAGGGGCAGGCTGTGCAGGTAGCTGTCAATCAGCCGTACACCAGTGGCCAGTCCTCCCTGAGTGATGAAGGCCCGTATCGGACAGAAGTATCCTTCGATGTCGTAGGCGATGCAGGATTTGCCGTCGGAGAGGGGTTCGAAACCTTTTTCTATCGCAGTGCTCATCAGTTTCTCCCATTGGCGGATGAGGGGCACATCTTCCTGGCGTACGGCCTGGAAATGGAAGTGGTCGGGGGCAGAAGCACCGCATTTGGCTCCGTTGTAGAATACGGTGTAGCCGCTGGCGAAGTTCTTCTCCAGCCAGTCGACCAGGCGTTCGGGCAACCGGCGCGAAGTTTTGTCGGCCAATGTCTGCCACTGGTGACTTTCCGTGGAGATGGTGAGGTGTCCCGGCAGAATGGGGTAAGGATTCAGTCGCAGGCTGAAAGGTTCGTCCAGCTGGATACGGACAGACTCTTGCTCTTCCGGCTTGTGGCTCAGGCAAAGGAAGCAGGGGCGGGCAGCGATGGAGGCCTTGTCTACTTTGGCACAGGTGGAAACGGCGCGTGCCGGATTGAACTGCACGGTGATGTCGTTCGCACCGAGTGAAAGTGTGCGGGTCTGTACATGCGCCAGTGCTTCGTGGTTTTTGCGGGCCAGCGGCCACGTGTCGAGCTGGTGACGGATGAAGGTGTCGGCAGAAGCCGCAGGGGCTGCATCTTCCCATGAAAGCGGGTGACGGAGCAGGGCCTGGCGTTTCCGTATTTCCAGGGTACGCAGGCTGTCCTTGTAGTTGTTGTTCTGGTTCTGCTTCTCGATGCTCAGGGCCGCGTCGGAATTGCCTTCCCAGCGACGGCACAAATAAAGTACGTCGTAGATACGTCCGATGCGGTATTCCCGAGAGAAAGCCAGTCCTAACGCGTAATCTTCGCCGTAGCTGGTGTTCGGCACACGGATTTTCCGCAGCAGCGGCGTGAAGAAAGCACGTGGGGCTCCCAGTCCGTTGATGCGGAGGGCGTTGTTGTGTCCGTTGGTGTCGGTCCATTCCTTGTGGTCGATGACGCCTGGCGGCAATGTTTCCAGTTGGAAGTTGGTCATGCGGTAAGAGCCGATAACCATGGCGCAGCGTTCCCGGCGGAACTTCTCGACAATGGTCTGGAGGGTAGACGGACTGCTGTACAGGTCGTCGCTGTCGAGCTGCACGGCAAAGCGTCCACAGAGGGGGTGATGCACACCCAGGTTCCAGCATCCGCCGATGCCCAAATCGTCACGTTCGGGAATGAGATGAATCACTTTTTCGTTTCCGGCGTATTGGTCAATGCACTCCGTGGTGCCGTCGGTAGAATGGTTGTCGATGACAATCAGGTTGAACGGGAAGTCTGTTTCCTGTTTCAGTACCGATTCAATGGCGTCGGCAATGGTACGGATGCGGTTGCGCACGGGGATGATGACCGAAGCCTCGTATGCAAATTCGCCTTCCGACAAATCGATTTCGCGCTCCACCGGAGGCAGGAAGGCATGAATATTTTTCAGGTAATAAGTAAATGCCGTTTCCCGTTCCAGTTGTACGCTCCGGTTGCGCGGGTCTACGTAATCAAACTGTTTTTCGCCCGACAGGCGGGTGTCTTCTTCTATTTCGGTGTAAAGGAACTCACGTATGTGTGTCAGTTCGTATTTTTGTGAAAATGCCAGCCGCACGGCATACAAGGCAGAATACTGGTATTCGGGCTGGTGGGTGATAGTGTCGAACGCTTCCTGCAAGGTAGCCGTTTTGAAGAGCAGTACCGAGCCGAAGTCGAAGTCATCGCGCACGCTTCCCGGCTGGTAGTCAATGACCGGATGAGGCTTTCGCACTCCCTCTGTCACCTGATAATGGTCGGCATAAACCATCCCCGACTCCGGTGCGGCTAAATAGTCGCACATGCGCTCCAGTGCCATGTAGCCCATATCTAATGTGTGGGGCTTGGTATAAATAAGGAGGTAGGGGGTACGGGTGAGGGAAAGCATCTGCCGGATGCCTTCGGTATGCTGGAAGGAGAAAGAGGGAAGAAAATGGCATTTCTCCGTAGGGATGTCTTTGTCTTCCGGATGGTCAGTTAGTAAGAATATCTGGTCTGTTCGGGAACTCTCCGTCAGGCCTTTGATGGTTTTATTCAGCTGGTTATCACTTCCGTATAAAAGGAAGCAAGTTACTTGGTTATTCATATTTAATACATTTATACGTACAAAGATAGGCAATATATCTTATTTTTTCCCTAACTTTGTACGCTAAATGTGTAGAATATAAGAGTATTATGACGACAAAAACTCCTTTATTGGGGAAAACGCTGAACGAACTGAAAACCATTGTGCAGGATTTGGGAATGCCTAAATTTACTGCCGGGCAGATTGCATCGTGGCTGTACGACAAGAAAGTAGGCTCCATTGAAGAGATGACAAACCTTTCGCTCAAAAACCGTGAGCGGCTGATGGAGAACTACGAGGTGGGAGCCAGTGCACCGGTGCATGAGATGCGTTCGGTAGACGGAACGGTGAAATACTTGTTCTGTACGCCCGAAGGTGATTACATAGAATCCGTATATATTCCCGACGACGACCGGGCTACTTTGTGCGTGTCGTCACAGGTGGGATGCAAGATGAACTGCAAATTCTGTATGACCGGAAAGCAGGGATACACGACCAGCCTGACAGCTGCCCAGATTCTGAATCAGATTTATTCTGTGCCGGAACGGGATACGCTGACCAACGTGGTATTTATGGGCATGGGTGAACCGTTTGACAACCTGGACGAAGTGCTGCGTGCCTTGGAAATCCTGACTGCTGACTATGGCTACAAATGGAGCCCGAAGCGTATCACGGTTTCTACCGTAGGACTGCGGAAAGGGCTGGAGCGTTTCCTGGAAGAAAGTGACTGCCATCTGGCCATCAGTCTGCATTCTCCTTTCCCTTCCCAGCGCAGGGAACTGATGCCGGCAGAGAAGGCTTTCTCCATTACCGAGATGGTGGAGATACTCCGCCGGTATGATTTCAGCAAGCAGCGCCGTCTGTCTTTTGAATACATCGTGTTCAAGGGGGTGAACGACAGCCTGATTTATGCCAAGGAACTGGTGAAACTGCTCCGTGAACTGGACTGCCGGATGAACCTGATTCGTTTTCATGCCATCCCGAACGTGGATTTGGAAGGAACGGATATGGAGTCGATGATTGCTTTCCGTGATTACCTGACACAGCATGGCTTGTTCGCTACCATTCGCGCTTCACGTGGAGAAGATATCTTTGCGGCTTGCGGCATGCTTTCCACTGCCCAGCAGCAGGCAGAGAAAAAAGAGAAAGAAAGTGAAACCTTTTAATACAAGAAACATAATGAAACGAATGACATTTTACCTTGGGATGGCCCTGGCGGTGCTGTCGCTTGCTTCCTGCCGTAACGGAGGGAAGAGTATCATTACTCCGGTGTCAAGCGGACGCCCGTATGAAGTGATGGTGGTGGCCGATGACAAATGCTGGATGAGTCCGGACAGTGCACTGTTTCATGTGCTGGACACGGATGTGCCGGGATTGCCTCAGGCTGAACGCTCTTTCCGTATTTCGCGTGTGCGGCCTGACTTTTTTGACCGTTCGGTGCGTCTGTTCCGTAACATCATTATCGTAGATATTCAGGACATCTATACGCAGCCCAAATTCAAGTATACGCGTGATGCCTATTCGTCTCCGCAGATGATCATGACCATTCAGGCACCTAACCAGAAGGAGTTTGCAGACTATGTTTCGAAAAACGGTCAGGTGATTATCGACTTCTTTACCCGTGCCGAAATGAACCGTCAGGTGAAGTTGCTGGAGAAAAAACACAATGAAACACTTTCGACCAAGGTACAGAGCATGTTTGATTGCGACATCTGGATGCCGGTGGAAATGGAATCGTACAAGCAGGGTGAGAATTTCCTGTGGGCTTCGAGCAACCTGAATGATTTGAACTTTGTGATGTATGCCTATCCGTTCCGCGACCACGATACGTTTACTAAAGAGTATTTCATTCATAAACGTGACTCCGTGATGAAGGTCAACCTGCCGGGTGCGCGTGAAGGCATGTACATGGAAACAGCCGATTCTATCTTTGTTGAGACGCGCAACATTGCCGTGAAGGGAGACTATGCATTCGAGGCTCGCGGATTGTGGGAAATGAAGAACGATGCCATGGGTGGTCCGTTTGTATCGCATGTGCGGGTAGACCGTGACAATGCACGGGTTATCGTGGTGGAAGGTTTTGTCTATAATCCGGGTAAGCTGAAACGTGACCAGATTCGCAAGCTGAATGCGGCGTTATATACACTGAAGCTTCCTTCAGAAAAAGAAGTGTCGGAGATTCCGGTAGACAATTCCATCTCGGAAGAACAAATCAAACAAGAAGCTGAACAGAATAAGCAATAAATATGGAAAATCGTAAAATTAGAGTGGGAATCACTCATGGAGATATAAACGGGGTAGGCTATGAAGTGATATTGAAGACTTTCTCTGACCCCACCATGCTGGAACTTTGTACGCCGGTGGTGTACGGATCTCCCAAGGTTGCTGCGTATCACCGCAAGGCCATGGAGATACAGACCAGTTTCAGCATTGTAAATTCTGCTGAAGAGGTGCAGGACGGAAGAGTGAACGTGGTGAACTGCATAGAAGAGGAGTTGAAGGTGGAACTGACCAAGCCGACTCCCGAAGCAGGAAAGGCGGCACTGGCTGCACTGGAAAGAGCTTTGGCTGATTACCGGGAAGGCCTGTTCGATGTGCTGGTGACAGCTCCTATCAACAAGCATACCATCCAGTCGGATGCGTTCCATTTCCCGGGACATACGGAATACATTGAAGAGCGTGTAGGTGAAGGACAGAAAGCCTTGATGATTCTGCTGAAAGGTGATTTCCGTGTGGCATTGGTGACTGGCCATGTACCCGTGCGTGACATTGCCGGTGAACTGACCAAAGAACTGATTATGGAAAAGATGGAGATTTTCTATCGTTCACTGAAGAAAGATTTTGGCATCGACAATCCGCGTATAGCCGTGTTCTCACTGAATCCTCATGCGGGAGACAACGGATTGTTGGGAACGGAAGAGCAGGAAGTGATTATTCCGGCCATGAAAGAGATGATAGCTCGCGGTGTGCAGTGCTTCGGGCCGTATCCTGCCGATGGTTTCATGGGCTCAGGCAATTATACGCATTTCGACGGTATTCTGGCCATGTATCATGACCAGGGACTGGCTCCGTTCAAGGCACTGGCCATGGATGAAGGTGTGAACTTCACTGCCGGTCTGCCTATCGTACGTACTTCGCCTGCTCACGGTACGGCATACGATATTGCCGGAAAAGGCATTGCTTCGGAAGATTCTTTCCGTCAGGCAGTGTACGTGGCCATGGATGTGTTCCGCAACCGTGCCTGGGAAAAAGAAATCAGTGCCCGTCCGTTGCGCAAGCAGTATTATGAGAAACGAGATGACAGTGATAAACTGAAATTAGACAGTATAGAAGAGGAATAACATGAAGTTTGCAATCATATCAGCCGGGGAAGGTTCCCGGCTGGCACAAGAAGGAGTTCAGTTGCCCAAACCACTGGTGCAACTGAACGGTATGGCCATGATTGACCGTCTGATTCACATCTTTGCGAAGAACGGAGCAGAAGAAGTGGTGGTCATTATCAACAATGAGGTGGCTTTGACAAAGGAACACCTGAGCAAGCTGGAAAAAACATCGGAAGTGCCTTTGCGGGTTATTGTCAAGACGACACCCAGTTCCATGCACAGTTTTTACGAACTGAGCCGTTACCTGAAGGATGACCGTTTCTGTCTGACTACGGTCGACACGATTTTCCGGGAAGAGGAGTTTTCACGCTTTATTGACGCTTTCAAGGCTTTTGAAGGGGATGGCATGATGGCCGTTACGGATTACATCGACGACGAAAAACCGTTGTACATCGGTACGGACGAAGACCGCAATATTACCGGTTTTTATGATACTTTGCAGCCTGATACGCGTTACATTTCAGGGGGAATCTATTGCCTGTCGCCCAACTCAATCGTGACATTGGAGAAATGTATGGCGCAGGGTATGTCGCGCATGCGTAATTTTCAGCGTCAGCTGGTAGCCGACGGCCTTCAGCTCAAGGCTTATCCTTTCTCAAAAATTTTGGATGTGGACCATGCGGGGGACATTGTAAAAGCAGAGGCTTTTTTGAACGGACAAGATTAAAAACAGAATAAGCAACATTGATTTTTTGCGTAAAATCTAGAAAATAAGAATAACAAGATAGAATGTGTAAAAGAGGAGAGAAGATTCGGGTGATTGGTGTGAGCCGTGGTAATGAATATTCCCCGAATCACGTAGACAATGATGCGGCAATCCTTCGGCTTGCGGCAGAAGCATTGGAGAGAATGGGGTGTGAGGTGACAATTTATCCGGAAAAGGAATTTGTTGCTCAGAACATAGAGGGTGAGTTTATTTTCGACATGGCTCGCGACCGCGCCACCATTGAGCGGTTGAAAAAACTGGAAGACGGGGGTGCCCTGGTGGTGAACTCTGCGTATGGCATTGACAACTGTGTCCGTCAGCAGATGACGGAGCTGCTGGTGGAAAATGAAGTGCCACATCCCCGGAGCTTTATTATTTCTACTGATGAAAAATTTACTCCTTCCGTGTTCCCTTGCTGGATTAAGCGGGGCAATTCGCATGCCATGGTAAAAGAAGACGTGGTGTACGTGGAATGCCGGGAAGAAGCGGAAGTGGTGATGGCCGATTTCCGGAAACGGAACATTCCGGTGGCGGTGGTCAACGAACACCTGGTGGGAGATTTGGTGAAGTTCTACGGGGTACAGGGAACAGATTTCTTTTATACCTTCTATCCAACGGAACAGTCACACAGCAAGTTCGGACTGGAAGCCATCAACGGAGCCACGAGAGGTTTCCCGTTCGATGTCAAGCAGCTTCAGGCATACGCCAACAAGGCAGCCGAGGTACTGAATGTACCTGTATACGGAGGCGACTGTGTGGTATCGGCTACCGGTGAAATCCGCATCATCGACTTCAACGACTGGCCCAGCTTTGCCCGTTGCCGTGAAGAAGCCGGACCGGAAATCGCCAAGTGTATCTATAATCGTATTATCCACAAATTAGAAAAATAATGAGTACGGAGAAAAAAGGAGTAGAGGCTTCTTTCAAGTCCATGGATACAGAAGAGTTTCTGGATATCCATTTCAATCGCCCGATAGGTTATGTGTGGGCGTTGTTTTTCCAGCGTTTCGGGGTACATCCCAATGTAGTGACCATCCTGTCCATCATTTTAGGAGTAGCGGCAGGAGTGATGTTTTACTATCCCGACATGACGCACACGCTGATTGGTATTTTCCTCTTGATGTGGGCCAACCATTATGATAGTTGCGACGGACAGCTGGCACGTATGACCGGCAAGAAAACCCGCTGGGGACGTATGCTCGACGGATTTGCCGGCGACCTTTGGTTCATCACCATCTATGCCGCCATCTGTCTGCGCCTGATGAACCAGCCGCTTCCTTTCCATTTGGGAGAGGCTTCCGGACAGACCTGGAGCATTTATATCTGGCTGATAGCCTGGTTCTCAGGTACGGTGTGCCATAGCAAGCAATGCACACTGGCCGATTATTACCGCAACATTCATTTGTTCTTCCTGAAGGGAAAGGCAGGTAGTGAGTTGGATAACTTCAAGCAGCAACGTGAGATTTTCCATAGTCTGCCATGGAAAGGCAACTTCTGGTGGAAGGCCTTCCTGTATTTCTATGGCAACTATACCCGCAAGCAGGAACAGATGACTCCCAACTTCCAGCGTTTCTACGCCTTTGTGCAGGAACGTTACGGTGACAACATTCCTCAGGAGCTGCGCGATGAGTTCCGTGCCCTGAGCTTGCCGTTGATGAAGTACACCAACATCCTGACATTCAATACCCGCGCGATAGCCCTTTACATCAGCCTGCTGATAGGAGAACCGTGGTTGTATTTCATTTTCGAGATGGTGGTGATGACCAGCCTGTTTGTGTACATGCGTCGTCGTCATGAAGCCTTGTGCGCATACCTTTACCATAAATACGCCAAGTGATGAAGGAAAAGTTTCGGAATATATTCTGGTTTTTCGGCATCTTTGCCATTGTGGTCATGCTCTGCACGTTCGATATGGACTATCAGGAGTTGTGGCAGAACTTGCGCAAGGCAGGGGTGTGGTTTCCGGCTGTGATTCTTTTGTGGGTGTTCATCTATTACCTGAATGCCTGGTCATGGTATGTCATTATCCGCGACGGGAAACATGCCAAGGTGCCCTTCTGGAAAGTCTATAAGCTGACCGTATCCGGTTTTGCCCTGAACTATGCCACTCCGGTGGGACTGATGGGCGGTGAGCCGTACCGCATCATGGAGCTTACGCCTTACGTAGGTGCCAGCAAGGCCACCTCGTCGGTTATTCTCTATGTGATGATGCACATCTTTTCCCATTTCTGGTTCTGGCTGGTATCGGCGGTGCTCTTTGTGATTTTTGAGCCGATGAACTGGGGACTGGGCATCATGCTGGCGGTAGTGGCGTTTGTCTGTCTACTGGCCATTTATTTCTTTATGAAAGGATACCGTAACGGGATGGCGGTGCGCACGTTCAAGCTGTTGTGTCACGTGCCTTATGTAAAGCGCTGGGCCAGCCGTTTCCTGACCGAAAAGAGAGAAACATTGGAGCGGGTAGACGCACAGATAGCTGAATTGCACAAGCAACGGAAAAGTACGTTCTATGTGGCGCTGGGACTGGAGTTTATGGCACGTATCGTGGGTTGCGCCGAAGTGTTCTTTATCCTGAACATTCTGACCGACCATGTGAGCTTCTTGGCTTGTATCTTGATTATGGCCTTCACTTCCTTGTTTGCCAACCTGTTCTTCTTCTCGCCCATGCAGCTTGGAGCACGCGAGGGAGGATTTGCGCTGGCGGTAGGCGGACTGGCCATTCCGAGTGCGTTTGGCATCTATACGGGACTGATTACCCGTGTGCGTGAATTGATATGGATTGTAATTGGCGTGTTGCTGATGAAGGTCGGCAACGGCACCCCAAATAAGACTAAAGATGAGTAAACTGACAGATGTAAAAGGCGTAATCTTTGATTACGGAGGAACAATCGATACAAACAGCCTTCATTGGGCGGAAGTATTGTGGAGCAAGTATGAAGAGTTTCAGGTGCCGGTGGACAAGGCAAGTTTCCGCGAGGCATACGTGCATGGAGAACGTACGTTGGCTCGTGTGCCATTGGTCAAGCCGGAGCATAACTTCCACGATGTGTTGCGCATCAAGACCGATATTCAGGTGAAGTACCTGGTGGAACAAGGCAAGCTGGACGGAGAAGAAGCCCGTCGGGAAAACTATGCCGAAAAAGTGGCCGACAGCTGCTACCGTTATGTGCTGGATGTGCTGGAACGTACCCGTCCTGTAGTGAAAGCACTTTCCGAACGCTACAAGCTGGTGCTGGTATCCAATTTCTATGGAAATATCCAGACCATCCTGAAAGACTTCGGTTTGTTTGATTTCTTTGCCGACATCATCGAATCGTCGGTAGTGGGAGTGCGCAAGCCCGATCCGGCCATCTATCGCCTGGGCGTGGAAGCCATAGGACTGCCTGCCGAGAATGTACTGGTGGTAGGTGATTCCTTCTCCAAGGACGTGGTACCCGCAAAAACCGTGGGTTGCAAGGTAGCCTGGCTGAAAGGTGAAGGCTGGGGCAACGAAGAAATAGATGAAACACTTCCGGATGTAATCATCACCGATTTGCCGGAACTCTTGTCGTATGTATAAAGGAGGGGCACGGATGAAGAAAAAAGGAATTGCCCTGGTGGAACGCCAATACCTGTTCCCCTTTGTACTGATTACGTCCCTCTTTTTCCTGTGGGGATTTGCTCATGCCATTTTGGATGTGCTGAACAAGCATTTCCAGGAGCTGCTTACCATTACCCGTACCCATTCGGCCATGATTCAAGCTACGATGTACATGGGATATTTCATCATGGCCATTCCGGCCGGATTGTTTATCAACCGTCACGGATACCGTAAGGGTGTGGTACTTGGTTTGTTGCTCTACGGAATAGGCTCGTTGTTGTTCATTCCCGGACAATATATAGCTTCGTTCAATATGTTCCTGTTCTCGTTATTCGTTATCGGATGCGGACTAACCTTCCTGGAAACGGCCGCCAATCCGTATGTGACGGAGTTGGGAGCACGGGAAACGGCTGCCAGCCGACTGAATTTCGCCCAGTCATTCAACGGGATGGGATGTATCTTTGCACCGATTCTGACCGGTCTCTTGCTTTTCTCCGACGAAGAGAAAGGAGCAAGCGGTAATGTGGCCCTCCCGTATGCCGTAATGGGAGTGATTGTCCTGCTGGCTGCACTGGCCTTTATGCGCGTACGTCTGCCGGAAATTCCTCATGAAGAGGAGGTGGATAGCGAAGGTCATCGCGTAGGTCTGTGGGCACATAAGCTTTTTGTGTTCGGACTGGTAGCGCTGTTTGCCTACGAGGTATCCGAGATTTCCATCAATAGTTTCTTTATCAACTACGTGACAGAGGTTGGCTGGATGAATGCCCGCGATGCCTCGCTGGTGCTTTCGTTCGGTGGATTGGGACTGTTCATGGTAGGACGTTTCGTGGGAAGCTGGATTATGCGTCGCGTCCGTGCCGAGAAGATGCTTTTCTGGTGTGCTACGGGAACGGTTATCACTACGCTGCTGGTGATTTTGGATTTAGGCTCTGTATCGTTTGTAGCTTTGCTTTGCGGCTATGCCTTCGAAGCCATTATGTTCCCCACCATTTTTGCTCTCTCCCTGAAAGGTTTGGGCAGTCATACGAAACGTGCCTCTTCTTTTCTGATGATGTCGCCGGTGGGTGGTGCCGTAGGTCCGGTACTCATGGGACTGGTAGGAGACTACGCCGATATGCATTGGGCGTTCGTTGTGCCTTTCGTCGGCTATGTAGTGGTGTGGTTCTATGCCCGCCACATGATGCAGCAGAAAAACTAATGCCACTTTCCTTTACGGAAAGCATACATAAAAGAAGCGCGGAACTCTTCAGTGTCTCCCGACACCATGAGAGTTCCGCGCTTTTGTGGTTATTTCAATTATAGTAAGTTATTTGTTAGGAGCCTGAGGACATGCCGGACATGCATTGGGACATCCCGGAGCGGGCATCTTTCCCGGTTTACCCATTTTACCCTGCTTCATAGGGAAGTTACCTTTGTGCATTTTGCCCGGACGAGGCATGCTGAACACTTTTTCCAGCTGGCGGGCATTCAGAATCTTCTTGAATGAAGCATAGTACTTCTTCTGGGTATCGAGTACTTTCTGACGAACTTCAAAGCGCTGTTCGATGTCTTGCTGAATCTGCGCATCGGTACGTTCGCACGGTTTTACTTTATTTTCTTTTGCAGCTGGACGGCATTCTTTCAAGGCAGTCAGGTATTCTTTGTAGAGAGATGTAAACTGAGCTAATTTGGCATCGTCCAGCATCAGTTGCTTTCCCATGCGCTGAGCTTGTGCTTCCATACGTTGTTCTGGAGTGAGTTTTACCTTGCAAGGCTTTTCAGCTTTTTCTGGACAAACCTGACGTGCAGCATTTTGTGCCATTACGCTTCCAAAACCTAAACATACGGTAAGAATCAATGTAGATAATAAACGAGTTGTTTTCATTGTAGTCAAAATTTAAAAGTGAATAATCATTTTCAGTGCACTTACGGCTTTAAGACAATGAATCCTTCTTGTGGTTTATTATGAAAATACTTTTTTAACATTTTAGGGTTGCAAACCTCTAAAGTGTGAAATTCTATGGCGTAAATTTAGAGAAAGTGTAAACTTGCTTAGTAAAAAGAGAACTTAGTGGACTTCTAGATTTGGTATGGAGGAACACCTAGATGTTTGGTTTTAAACGCCTTTGTGTTTTAATGAAAACGCACTTACATTTTACCTCAAACGTACTTGTGTTTTACTTCGAACGCACTTGCGTTTTGCATCAAACGTACTTTCGTTTTTTGAGTGGGGGAATGGAGAACTTGCTAAGTGTTTAGAAATCAGCTTCTTTTGCAATGCGTAGTTTTTCTCCTGTCACCGGATGTACGAACTCCAGTGCGGCGGCATGCAGATACAGACGGTCGGACGGCTGACCGTAGAGGTCGTCGCCTACAATCGGATGGTTTAATCCCTCCGGATGGGCAGCATGTACACGGAGCTGATGGGTACGTCCTGTATGCGGATAGAATGTAACCCGTGTGCTTCCGCCTTTGCGTTCCAGTACCCGGTAAGAAGTGACAGCCCGTTTACCATATTCCCGGCTTACCATCTGGCGCGGACGATCCATCGGGTTCGGACAGATGGGCAGGTCGATGATACCCTCGTCAGTTTCCAGTTCTCCTTCCAACAGGGCTGTGTAACGCTTTTGGATAAGACGCGTTTCGAAGAGTGCCTGAAGCTCCTTGTGCACCTCCTTCGTTTTGGCCGCGAGCAGCAGGCCGGAGGTAGCCATGTCCAGCCGGTGCACGATAAGCGGACCGGTGGCCTTGGGGTAAAGGTTGTGCAAGCGCTGGAGAATGGAATCAAGGTCGTTCTTGCCTGGTACGGAGAGCATGCCTGCCGGTTTGTGTACTACCACCAGCCATTCGTCCTCGTAGAGAATCTCTAGTGCTGTCTGGCGGTGCACATCCTCTTCCAGCGGGTTCGGTTCCACGTCCAGTCCCATGAGCATGTGTTTCAGAATCGGTTCACATTTCCCTTTGCACGACGGATAGAAATGTCCTTCGCGGCGAATCTCGTCCTTGGGCGACATGCCCCACCAGAATTCGCCCATGGCCAATGGCTGGAGCTGATGCAGGTAAGCATATTGAAGCAGCTTAGGAAGCGCGCATTCTCCTGCACCGGCCGGCGGTGTCTTTTGCGGAGTAGAGCGGAAAATTTCGCATAAATCTTTCACTTCCCCTCGTGCGTTGAGCATGCGGAACTGGGCGAACAGACGCATCTGGAGAGCCGCCGAACGGGTTTTCCGTTCGTGGCGTAAGGCCTGAATCTCTTGCTCGAATGCCTGAAAAGCCTCTCCGGCCGTTTGTATCTTCTCTTTCAATCTCCGTTCCAACCGTTTGAACTCCGCTTTCTGAAACTGGCTTTCGCGTGACATTGCTTCCGCTTCTTCGGGTGAAACGCCTTCCTTCCGACGTTGCTCACGGAGGGTTTTCGCTTCTTTCAGCTTCTGTTTTTCAGAAGCCAGTGTGTCTTGCGCTTCTTCTTCCGCCTTCTTCCATTCCTTCCGAGCTGAGCAGTATGCCTCGCTGGCTTCCATGGCGGCAATCCGGTGGTTGATGCCGGAAATCTCCGCTTCCTCGATACGGAAAAATCCGTCGGGTTGCAGGAGGTCGTACACCGGAGGTACGAAAAACGCATGGTGGTTGCTTCCGGCCAGATTGCCCGAAAAAGCGGCCAGGTAGCCCAGTTTTCCTTCGGAATCCTTTATTACCAGTACCCCGAACATCTTTCCCTGACGAAGTTCCTCCTGCCAATCGTCCCGTGTGAGCAGGTATTGACGTACCTCTTCAGCTGCCAGTCGGGTGAGCGGGTGAGGGGTGTAGTGGAAAGGAAAAGTGAAGGCCTTCGGTAAGGCGATGCCATCAGTCGGGGTATGGAAGGAATGTATCATGGTGAAATATTGAGTTCGTTTTTATTGCGGGGGCAAAGGTACGAATAAAATGGCTTCTATAGAAATGAAGGTATATATATCGTATATGATGTATCTTATGACTGTTTTTGTACAATGGATAGAAGAAAAATGTATTTTTGTAAATGCTACAGTGTACATGAACTTTCACAGAGTTATTAATCTGAGTCACAATTTCCATATATCCTGTGATGAAACGACTTAAAATCCTATGAAAACAAAAAAGAAAAATATTCTTCGCCTGCTCATCGCTCTGGTAGTAGTAATAGGCGTGGTGTATGCTTCCTTGCCCTACTACGCCCGTCAGGCACTCATTCATTGGATGCCCGTCATTGACGACCTGGAAACCTTTCACCGGCATACGGTACACCACAATCCCGATGATGTGTGGCACTGGCCCCTTTCAGCTGATTATAACCGCTACCAACTGGCAGAAAGAGATGCGCACTATCTGGACAGTTTGCGCACCGTGTCTTTCCTCGTCATCCGTCGTGACAGCATCGTCTTCGAAAGTTACCGTGACGGGTGGAATGATACACTGACCTCAAATATCTATTCTGCTACAAAGACCATCGTGGGACTGCTGGCGGGAGTTGCCCTTGACGAAGGAAAGATTCATAGTCTGGACGACCCCGTATCACGCTACATACCTGCCTATACAAAAGGAATGCAGGCTGACGTCACCCTGCGCCATTTGTTGACTATGAGTGGCGGCATGGCGTGGGATGAGGCGTATGCTTCACTCTTTTCTGTCACAACGCACGGTTATTATGGTAACGATCTTTATAACCTGGTGACGAGCCTGGAGGTAGTTGACCGTCCCGGCGTGCAATATTCCTACCGTAGTGGTGAGACGCAATTGTTAGCTTTTGTCATTGAAGCAGCCACCGGGCAAACACTAAGTGACTATGCCGAAGAGAAGCTCTGGCGTCCGATGCAGGCCGAACGGGATGCCTATTGGTTGCTGGACAAAAAAGACGGTGATGAAAAAGCCTTTTGTTGCTTCCATACCACGGCCCGCGATGTAGCTCGTTTCGGAAGTCTCTTGTTACATCGTGGCAATTGGCACGGCTGCCAGCTGGTATCCGAAGCCTATATGGACGAACTGATGCGTCCCGCTTCGTACCTGAAAGATCAGTGGGGAAAGGATTCACTCAGCTATTATGGCTTTCAGACGTGGGTGATGGATTATCACGGTATGCGTTGCCCTTACATGCGCGGTATGCTGGGGCAATACATCATCGCTATTCCTGATTGGGATGCCATTGTCGTGCGGCTGGGCCGTAAGCGTTGCGATGTATATAATCGTGAGATTACGACCGATATTACGCGGTATATGGATATAGCTATGAAGATACTGGACGGAAAATGATGCGTGCTGCCAAATCGTTGTTTTTCTTTTTCCTATTATAAATTTATTGGCTTGAATATATCTTTAGTTCAAATCCCTATCGTATGAATTTGAGATAAAATTAATTATTTAATCAGTATTCCAAAATGCATCAGGCAAATCTTCGTATGTTTCAGAAACATCTGGTAAATCTCCGTAAGGATATGTACTTGTACCTTGTTCACTAAATGACGATGTGTTATCTGTTTCGGGGTACTCTATGAAATTTCCATAATGGTTAATATACATATCCGTGGTATGTTTTTTGTCAATACGCACTAAAGCTTTTCCATCTATAAAATAATTGTACTCCTCACCTTGCCTGTATTTTGCTTCCACAATTATTTTACCTTCCAATGACATAAATCCTACTTTGTTGTCTGATACAAAACCTATTGAATATTCTCCTGCATCAAATAAGTCCTCGTATTTTGGAGGTATAATCTCGTAAACTTCATCTCCATAGATTCTATAACAAATCAAACCGTAAAGACTATTTTTTATTGTTTTAAGAAAAAGGGTATTTTCTGTTTGAAAGAAAATTGATATATCGTCAAATATGTTATGTAAAACTTCTTTGCCTTTAAAGTTCAATAAACCCTTATATTGTTTGCTTGACCCATAAACTTTTAATCCACTAAATATGGTGTTATTTGGGGAATATGCAATAATTTTATTACGAAGAATTGTCTTACCATAGACAAATAAGCAGTTACCTACACTTTCGGTACAGATGCATCCATATATTTTTAGCCCATCTTGAGTGTTCCAATGTAATGGAGAATAAGACTTTTTATTTAGTTTCTCAAAGAATGCTGTAACTTCTTTATCGCTATTAAATTTTACATAATGATATTCCATAATGACAAAGTTATATTTCTGTAGTAATTTTAATAACTTATCAATATTGCCGTGTACGATAATTTTCTATCGCTAACATTCTTGATTTGTCTTTGCTCCAGCAAGGTTCTTGAATTTGTGCAATGATGCTTTCGATTTCATTTAGCTTAGATGTATCCCCACATTCGATGAAATGGATAAATGCTTTAACTATATCCACACACTCAAAAAGATGATTCTTTATTTGATTTTCGGAAAACCTAAGAACAAACCAATCATTTTGGACAAAGAACTTGTTCCTTTCCTCATCCCCACACCCTATATAATGAATTTCTTTCTTTGTTTGAAAATCATAAGGCTCATCTATTTCTATATCAATGGGACACGAATATCCGTTAGACAAAACTAAATCGGGAGAGTAAGGGCCAAATATCTTATCTATCTTAGTATAAGAAGGAAATTCCTTCATTAAAGCATAGAATAAATTATTCTCGAAAGCTCCTCGTTGCGGAGGTTTATCATTATCTTGTATTTGGTGATAAGTTATCAAGCGACGCTTAAATATTGATGCAACGATAAGATTGGAATGTTTATCAAGCAATTTGGCTTGTGAATCTAATCGTTTGTCAAATTCTATTTTCTTATCATCGTATTCTGTTTTCAATTTTCGATATGCTTCAAGATTGTCCTGATATTTCTTTAGTGCTTCTTGTCGCAGTTGGTCAATTTCAGGTTGTGTTAATTTTCTTGTCCGTACTTTTGTCTCAGATTTTCCAACATTCATTTTATGCGCTATGAGCAAAATGAATGGAATCCATAAAATAGCAACAATCACACCTAATCCAGGATTTTCAGGTGATATAAAAAATGCAGGAAGAGTAAAAAGACCAGCCATTATAAGTATAAGAATCAAACACCCCCAATTATGCGCCTTATAACATTCTGTTTTTTCAGTCGGTATATTAGGAATTTGTGGAACAACAGCATCTTTAGGATTAAATGGATGAATTAAAAATTGCCAGTCATCTCCTTTAATATTCAACTGTTTGGCAGCATTTAAGAAATCATGAAGGAATATATGTGATTTATCTTTCCCTACACCAATAGAACCAATTATAAACTTTTTGGATAGTTGTTCACAGAGTAATTTAGGATATAATATCACAGGATAGCAATCAGTTTTTTGCAATCTCTGTAACAAAGCAACATCTTGAACGTATTTATCATTTTTCAGGTGATATTGTTCACTAAAAGACTCCCAATTTAAATTTCCGTGCATTGATAAATATAGCTTTTAATATATAGCAAAAGTAGAAAAAGTTCATGATATACTACCAACTATCACGGACTTTATTTTGATTTACAACTTAATAACTCTGTTTCGCCTTTTTGTTGGCAATTCAAATGTTTCTATCAGTTCATCTTTCTAACGTCTGAACTAGCTTACATGCGAAACGTCATCTATTTTGAAGTCAAATTTTCCATCTGAGGTTTCTTTAAGCGAGTAAACCGAACTATCAGTCTTATAGTGCTGTCGGAATTCAGAAGAATAGAGTTCGCCTTTGATGGTGACATCCTTAAACATGCACAGCTTTTTGATTAATCCATCGCTAAAATTCAGAGTATCAAGCAAAAACTTAATTTCCAGCTTCTCCGACTTGACCTCCAGCCTTACCTCGTCAAGCTGTTGCTCTGCCTGTTGCTGCTCGGTCTGTAACTGCCGCATGTTGGCTTCAAGTTCACCCGTTTGCCGTTTCAAATCACGGTAGTATTGGGCGGTTGTCGTATGGCGTGCTTCCGAGCCACGCACACCACGTTGCAAGCCATATTTCTCCATTGCTTTTGCATAACTGTCGTGATATGTTACCAGCTTCTCACGTGTCAATACATCGTCAGCACACAGGCGCACGGTATTGGCTTTCTTGCGGTACGAGCGTTTACCATCCTCCTGCTCCTTATTGGCTTTCCTGCGCTTTCCTGTTACTATCGGTACGACCGTGGCATGAATGTGCGGTGTGTGCTCATCCATGTGCAGGACTGCTGAAGTAGTATTATTGGGTAATGATAGGAAAACCGTACTTTTGTTTTAATCTGCTGCAATTCGGCGGTTATTCCACAGATTTTGCGTAAGTTTGCAGAAACAGTAAATTTCATTTCAGATGAGGAGCATGATTTATCCGGTAGGCATACAGAGTTTTGAAGAGATACGGAAAGGAGATTATTGTTATGTCGATAAGACCGCACAGATTTATCAGTTGGTAAAAACGGGTAAATACTACTTTCTGAGTCGTCCGCGACGCTTTGGGAAAAGTCTGCTCATATCTACGTTGGAAGCTTACTTCCAAGGGAAAAAAGAACTTTTTCATGGCTTGGCTATGGAAGCTTTGGAAAAGGAATGGACTACGTATCCTGTATTGCATCTGGATTTGAATGCACAAAAATACGATACGCCGGAAGCGTTGATTCATGTGCTGGAGGAAAATCTACAGTACTGGGAAAGTCTTTATGGGGCTTCGGAGAGTGAAATAGGAGTAGCCCGCCGTTTCAACGGGGTGATTCGCCGTGCGGCCGAAAAAACGGGGAAGAATGTGGTGGTACTGGTGGATGAGTACGATAAGCCCATGCTCCAGGCTATTGGCAATGAAGCGTTGCTGACTGAGTACCGTAATACGTTGAAAGCTTTTTATGGGGCTTTGAAGTCGATGGATGCATATCTCCGTTTTGCTTTGTTGACTGGTGTGACAAAGTTCAGTAAAATAAGTGTGTTCAGCGATTTGAATAATCTGGAAGACATTTCCTTGCAGCAGGCTTACAATAATTTGTGCGGTATTACTGAGCAAGAATTACTGGAAAACTTTGAAGAAGGAATCCGTGTGTTGGGGCAACATAATGAGATGGCGTATGAAGAGACTTGTAAAAGCCTGCGGCAATGGTATGACGGTTATCATTTTTCCGGTCATGCAGACGGTCTTTACAATCCGTTCAGTCTGCTCAATGCCTTGAAAAGTAGGGAATTTGGAAGTTATTGGTTTGAAACGGGCACGCCGACTTTCTTAGTGGAACTGCTTTTGCGCAGTCATTATGATTTGCATCGTCTGACGGAAGAATTGGCCACCGCTGACTCTTTAAGCGGTATTGATACGATGGAGACGAATCCCGTGCCTATTCTATATCAGAGTGGCTATCTCACCGTAAAGGGATACGACAAGCGTTTTCGTACATATACCTTGGGCTTTCCTAATCGGGAAGTGGAGGAAGGATTTATCAAGTTTCTCTTGCCTTTTTATTCGGCTACATCAAAAGCTGATTCGGCATTTGAAATTGTCAATTTTGTGCATGAGGTAGAAAATGGAAAAATTGATGCTTTTATGCGTCGTCTCCAGAGTTTCTTTTCTGATACGCCTTATGAGCTGGTGCGCGATTTGGAACTGCACTATCAGAATGTATTGTTCATCGTATTCAAATTGTTGGGCTTTTATACACAGGCAGAATATCACACTTCGGAAGGACGTATTGACCTCGTGGTGAAGACGGATAAATACATTTATGTGATGGAGTTTAAGCTAAATGGTACTGCAGAGGAAGCATTGAAGCAGATTAATGATAAGCATTATGCTTTGCCTTTTGCAACGGACACACGTAAACTTTATAAGCTTGGTGTCAATTTCAGTCCTGTTACACGGGGCATTGAGAAGTGGCTTGTAGAATCCTGATCCATCAATTTTAAGTGAAGAAAAAGAACCGGACTCCAATTAGTCCAGTTCTCTCTGACGGCAGAAGCATCCGCCGAATTTCTCGTCCACGTGTTCTACCGGCTGGCGGAAGATGCCGTAAACCGATGAGCCGGAACCACTCATGCTGGCATACACCGCACCCAGGTCATACAACTCGTCTTTGATGGCTGCAATCTCCGGATATTTCAGAAACACGCTGTCCTCAAAATCATTCTTCATGTTGTCCTTCCACGTTTCTACCGGCTGGCAGATGATGTCTTTCAATGAAACTTCCGGACGGCGGGGAGTGATGTGTGCGAAAGCATCGCGTGTGGATACGAAGATATCTGGCTTTACTAGCACAAGGTAATAACCCGAAAGCGAAAGACGGACAGGTTCGAATATGTTACCGATGCCCGTGGCAAATACCGGCTGGTTGCGGATGAAGAAAGCACAATCGGCTCCTAAGCGGGCGGCATAGTCTTCCATCTCCTCCAGACTCAGTGCCAGACGGAATTTCTCGTTCAATAACTTAATCATAAATGCGCAATCAGACGAACCGCCTCCCAGTCCGGCACCCGTAGGGATGTGCTTGAACAGGTGGATGTCAACGGGTGGTATGTCATGATCCTTTTTCAGCAATTCGTAGGCTCTGACCACCAGGTTGTCTTCCGGCTTTCCTTCAATGGCTGTACCTTTCACGTGAAGCGTATAAGGAGCATCGTTATTTTCTCTTCGTGTTACTTCCAGTGCATCTTGCAGGTGGATGGGGTAGAAAATGGTTTCCAGGTTGTGGTAACCGTCGGGACGTTTTTCAATAATATTCAGGCCAAGGTTTATTTTGGCATTTGGAAATGTAATCATAAGGTCGTTTGTTTTTTCGTTGCTCAAATATAGCAGAAAGTTTCGAGAAAATCGGGATTCACGGAAAAAATCGTATCTTTGCCCCACTTAAACAAAAACAAAATGGCAGAACCGAGAAGAAATACACGTGTGGCAAAGACGGCTAAGACCAAGCCGATGGATGAGTACGGCCATCTCCAGCCTCAGGCTCCCGAATTGGAGGAAGCTGTGCTGGGTGCGCTGATGATTGAGAAGGATGCGTATTCGCTGGTGAGCGAGATTCTTCGTCCGGAATCGTTCTACGAACACCGGCACCAGCTGATTTATGCGGCCATTACTGACTTGGCTATTCAACAGAAACCGATTGATATCTTGACCGTGGCCGAGCAGTTGCGCTCGCGCGGTAACCTGGAAGAGGCGGGCGGACCGTTCTATATTACTCAGCTGAGTGGTAAGGTGGCCTCGTCGGCTCACATAGAGTACCATGCCCGCATCATTGCCCAGAAATTTCTGGCACGTGAGCTGATTTCTTTTACGAGTAACATACAGACCAAGGCGTTTGACGAGACGCAGGACGTAGATGACCTGATGCAGGAAGCTGAAGGAAAGCTCTTCGAAATCTCCCAGCAGAACATGAAGAAGGACTACACGCAGATTAATCCGGTCATTCAGGAGGCCTATGAAATGCTTCAGAAGGCAGCGGCACGTACCGATGGTTTGAGTGGGCTTTCGAGCGGATTCCATCAGCTGGACAAGATGACCTCCGGTTGGCAGAACTCCGACCTGATTATCATTGCGGCTCGTCCGGCCATGGGTAAGACGGCCTTCGTGCTTTCCATGGCTAAGAATATGGCGGTGAACAGCAAAGTGCCTGTAGCCTTGTTCTCGCTTGAAATGAGCAACGTGCAGCTGGTAAACCGTCTGATTGTGAACGTCTGCGAAATTCCGGGTGAGAAAATCAAAAGTGGTCAGCTGGCGCCCTACGAGTGGGGACAGCTCGACTATAAGATAAAAGAACTTTATGACGCCCCGCTTTACGTGGACGACACGCCTTCTTTGTCCGTGTTCGAATTGCGAACCAAGGCACGCCGTCTGGTACGTGAGCATGGGGTGAAAATTATCATCATCGACTACCTCCAGCTGATGAATGCCAGTGGTATGTCGTTCGGAAGCCGTCAGGAAGAGGTCAGCACCATTTCGCGTTCGTTGAAGGGATTGGCCAAGGAGCTGAACATCCCGATTATTGCGCTGAGCCAGTTGAACCGTGGAGTAGAGAACCGTGAAGGTATCGACGGAAAACGCCCGCAATTGAGTGACCTTCGTGAATCGGGAGCCATCGAGCAGGATGCCGATATGGTGTGCTTCATCCACCGTCCGGAATACTATAAGATTTACACCGATGAAAAAGGTAACGATCTGCACGGTATGGCCGAAATTATTATCGCCAAGCATCGTAACGGTGCCGTGGGTGATGTGCTGCTTCGTTTCCGTGGCGAATATGCCCGTTTCCAGAACCCCGACGACGACATGATTGTGCCGATGCCGGGCGAAGAAAAGAAGGCTCCGGTGCTCCGTTCGAAGATGAACAACGGTGGCGGACAGGACTTTGTACCGCCTCCACCCGCAGATATGCCTCCTATGCCCGACAATCCGTTTGGTGCGCCTGTGCCTGATGTGCCATTCTGATAAGGAGAAAAAATATAACGGACGACTTCATTGTTATTATGAGGCCGTCCGTTTTTTTATGCTTTGGTTAGTCTTGTGTATCAGGGAAGAATGGTTACCCCTATTTCTTCCGTCTCAATGAGGGCAGGAGATGCATCTGGGGTGGTTGCTTCAATTTTAATGAAACGTGCAGATTCAGGGTGGGGCAGTGCAACGGTCTGTGGAAGAGGATTATGCATGATGTTGCTGAATTCTCCATCTGCAATTACTTTTTTCCATTCTTTACCGTCCAGACTGATAAAGAACTGATAGTGATAAGCCATTGTGGGCTTTGCTTCCTCATTTAAAGGAGCATAGGTAAATGCCTTTAATGTGACAGTCTTTCCAAGATCAATACTTAGAGGAGAAGACGATAATTTTTTCCATGTGTTTCTGGGTAAGTTATTCCAGGCCGAGGTAATTGCTTCTTCCTCCAAAGGTGCTGCGTAGTAAGCTGCCACATGCTGTATATTTGCATCTAAACGGGTCTGATTGATTGAAATTCTCAACGAGTCTGTAATGGTTTCCGGGATGCGGACCATTCTTTTGTAGCCGATGGTCGTTCCGTTTCCAACAGTTGCCCATTGTCCATCTTTCCAGATTTCAATAGAAAAGTTCTCCACTCGCTGCCCTTTAGAGATATCTTCCTGTAGCATGACCACATTAATCGGAGCATTCGCTTTTACTGAATAAGTGCGCTTGTCGCCTTGTGATGCTTTCCAGAGAGCTGTTCCGTGGAGTATTTTATTGTCTTGGAACGTTTTTTGTCTGTATTCTGCGAATTCTTTTAATCGGGCCACATCTGCTTCATGAATTAGTCCACGACGGTCTGGAGGAATGTTCAGCAATAATACAGAGTTGTATCCTACAGACTGGAAATAAATATCCGACAAGTGTTTCAGGCTTTTTACTTTTTGATTTTCTTCTTCGTGCCAGAACCATCCCGGGCGAATGGATACGTCTACTTCTGCAGGATACCAGAATAATTCTGTCGCATTCTTTAGAATGTCACGACCACCCAGGTCTGCTGCTTTGGGATAAACTCCTAATCGTGCATTATTGGATGCGGAACGGGCATAAATTCCTGGGGTAAGTACTGTGGCACTCCATTCAGTTTCTCGGCCGATTCCTTTTTCATTTCCGACCCAGCGTACATCATCTCCCATAATTGCCATTACGGCTTTGGGCTGCAATCGTTGGATTGTTTTGTAAAATGCGTCCCAGTCGTATTCCTGTTTCTTGCCATTGGGGCCTTCTCCATTGGCGCCGTCAAACCATACTTCGTGCACTTCTCCGTAATTGGTCAGCAATTCGGTCAGCTGCTCAATGAAGAATTTATTATACTCCGGTGAGTTCCCATAACAGCTGGCGTTTCTGTCCCAAGGTGAAAGGTAGACACCAAATTTCATGTTATATTTGGTACATGCATCACGTAATTCCTTGACAACATCTCCTTTACCGTTTTTCCATGGTGAAGAGGCTACGGAATGTTGGGTCGTTTTAGTAGGCCACAAACAGAAACCATCGTGATGCTTGGCGGTGAGCAGGACCATTTTGAAGCCTGTTTCTTTCAAGGTCTTTACCCATTGTTCTGCATTTAGCTCGGTCGGGTTAAATAAAGCCGGATCTTCGGAACCGTCTCCCCATTCTCTGCCAGTGAATGTATTGATACCAAAATGCAGGAAAGCAGTCAGTTCCATTTGTTGCCAGGCTAATTGCTGGGGAGAGGGTACAAGGCGTGCTGCCATGGATACTTTTTCTTCCATGGTTTCTTCTCCGGAAAAAGTCAGATGCTTTATGAAATAGGATGTGTCCTGCTGGGCTTGTATGCTTGTTGTCAGACATGCAAGCGCACAGGTTGCAAGAAATTGATTGATCTTTTTCATAGATTCATTATGCATAAGTTTTTATTCAATAATTACTTCATCGATGTAAATCTTGGAAGGTTGTTCTGGCCGTACATGATCATCAGGACAATTTCCAGCTGATTCTAATGTAAATTTAACGAATTGTCCGGTTGTTTCATCGGTTTCAATAGATAAATTCTCAATGAAATTTCCTTCTTTAAAAATTTCTTTGTCAGTGAAGGTCAGTTTGCCAATTTCGGTGAAAGTCACATTATCATTTGAAACTTCCACTTTGAGGCTGCGTGGTTTGTGTACTCCCATTCCATAATTTGTGATACAGCCCACCGTAAATTGTTTCATGCTTTCAGGTTTTTGTAAATCAATTGTAAATGAAATAGGCTTTGAAAGCTGACCTGTATACCATTCAAAATCTGTATATTTTAAACTGCCTCTTAATCCGTTGACTAATATATCCATTCCTGCATCTGCATGGATAAATGGTTTGCTGGTAGCCTTGTTCCAATGAATTGGAAGTACCAGTAGTTCTCCCATTTGTTTGTTTTGGGAGAAGGTAGCTGCTTTAATGTCAGTATCTTTTTCTATAATGAGTTCTTTTTCGTATAGTGTAGAGGTTGAGGTGGGCTCTGTACCATCTGTGGTATAGCGTATTTCTACATCAGGTCGCTCACATTCTAATTTTACTTTCAATTTTCCGGTAGTTTCTGTGGTAATAGTATGTTGGATATTGAACATAGAATGGGCATATCGGATACCTTTACATGCCAAATGTGCATTGTAGTTATCCAATCCTTTCAGGAATGAATTCCAGTTTTTGGTTCCTTTGCTGACCCAGGCAATCTCTGCCAAAGCTCCTAGTCGTGGAAAGGTCAGATAGAATACGTCTTCCGGGGTGTTGCAGAATTCGGTCCACATACATGCTTGTACCCCCATGAGTAAAGGCTCATATTCTGGTTTCCAATCCTTTTGTACCGGTTCATAATCGAACAATCCTTTTAAGGTGTTATTTCCAAAATAAGTCATTGGTTCAAACCATTGAGGCCCCTGGTATCTTATCAGGTATGCAACGCGTGCCGGAGTCATGATGAAGCGGTGGCCTTGTGCGGCAGCTTTTAATGCGGCATTGCCATATCCTTGCCATCCTAAGATAATAGATTCTTCTGGGAGTCTACTATTGGTCAGTTCATCCCATCCCATGACTTCTTTCCCTTTACTGCGTACGTAGTCGGACAGTCTTGCCATAAAATAGCCTTGTAGTTCTTCTTCATTTTCTAAATGCTCTTTATGTATGCGTGACTGGCAGAGGGGACATTTTTTCCAGTTAGTTTTGCGGGCTTCGTCACCTCCTAAATTGATGTATCGTGAAGGGAATAAGGCTATCACTTCGTCCAGTACATTTTGTAGAAAATCAAATGTATCCTCATTCCCGGCACAGAAAATGATTTCTGCATTTTTTGCGCCAAGTCCCGGCAGAACTCCTATAAAATCTTTAACTACGGGGCAGGCAAATTCCGGATAGGATGCCAAAGCAGCATTGGAGTGAGCTGGGACGTCTATTTCTGGGATAATCTCCACTTGTCTTTCTGCTGCATAACGGATAATTTCTTTCATGTCTTCTTGGGTATAGAAACCTCCGATGGTGGCAGGTTCTCCTTTCTTCGGATTTCTCCGGTCGGGGAATGGGATGTTTTGTCTGTCTACTTTCCATGCTCCAACCTCTGTCAGTTTAGGGTACTTTTTGATTTCCAACCGCCATCCGTTATCGTCTGTCAAATGTAAGTGTAGACGGTTTATCTTGAGCATTGCCATACAGTCGATCATGCGTATCAAATCTTCTTTCGGCAAGAAGAAACGTGAAACATCCAGCATGAATCCACGGTAGTTGAATCGGGGTGCATCTTTAATGGTGAGAGAAGGGATGCTCCATGTGTCGGTTGTCTTTTCTTTACCTTCGATGGTAGGAGGTAACATCAGTCGAAGGTTTTGCAGTGCATAGAAAAAGCCTTTGACATCGGCTGCCTTAATCGTAATTCGTTCGGGAAGGACAGTCAGTTCATAGGCATCACTTTTCATTATGCTGTCTGTAAGGAATACAATGTTTCCTTCTTGACCGGTTTTCACTTGAGGGGTGAATCCAGCAGGTAGGGTAAACAGAGAGGCAAAATTCTCTGCAATGATTCGCTGCTCCTCATTGGCTACAGCGATGGTGGTTTCTTTACTGAATGAGAAGGCACCACTTCCTTTTTCCATGGATAAAGGTTGTGGTATGATGGCTACGTCTTGAGTTTGCTGTGGAGATTGACATCCCCACAAACTTAGAATAAGGCTTACCATATAAACGGCAATCCATTTTTTTGATTGAAAAAATGCCATGTTGCTATCGTTTTTTAGTTTGTTTCATTTCTTCTGCTGCTATTTTCAAAAGTGCTTTAGGGTCATTTAGGGTAAGAACTGTAGCTAAATCTAATTTACGGTGTTGTTATCCCTGTTTAGAGAACGTTACGTTAAATAAAAGAGTTTGTCTCTATTATAATAATGCAAGAACTTATGGTTGAAAAATGGATTATTAGGTCGTTTTATGCAAAAGATTTTTATGGTTTGAACTGAGGGCCCCCAAACTCTTTGGGGGCATTTATTGGCAGTTCATTCTTACAAATTATTAATGCGTGTGCGAGAAAAAAATAGATTTTTTTCATGATGATTAAAGGTAGTAATTAAGGTTGGGATTGGTAGTGAATGTACTCGTATAATTCACCAATGGCGTAATTAGACAAGCTTGATTAAAGGTTTGCAAACTGCATTAATATCTGTATTTATTATTTCATGTTTTCGTCCTAAAATTTTTTATAGTTATTGTTCTCGTTTCTTTTACAATTACAAAATTGCTGTATTCAGAATGATTTTATGTTTTATAATCGATAAATGTGCTCAGATAATCGTTATAAGTATGAAAAACTATACTTGAATAGTGCAAATTAGTGAATTTTGAACATGAATTAGACAAAAACGAACATGTAATGACTGTGAGGAATAGAATTTATGCTGATAAATGAGGATGATGTATGCAGGGATACTATAAATGTATTTTTAAACTTTTTTACTTTTTGCTTGCGAATGTCGAGATTTCTTGCGAATATTGCAGTCTAGTTTAAACTATGAGTGGAGATATACGGTGGATGATTTTTTGTATACTCTGGCTAAATGTTGTAAACCTTATGAACATCTATATAAAAAGACTTTTCTGTATTTTATTTCTTATACTGTGCTTTTTTAATCTGAATGCTGCGGAGTTTGTATTTCGTCAGTTGTCCGTATCGGATGGATTTCCTCCGTCTATTCAATATATTTATGCAGAAGATAATGGATATGTATGGATTGTGAGTAAGCAGGGGTTGGGAAGATTTGATGGTTATGAATTGAAAACCTATTCTCATGAAGAAGGGAATCCTTATTCACTTCCGGGAGATCAGATTTATGCAATAGAGGAAGATAGTTTACATAACTTATGGGTTCTTTCTGATTCAGGGGTTGTAAACTATCAGCGACATACGGATCGCTTTATCCCTGTGTTGGATGAGAATGGAGATACGTTTAAAGCAACTGCAGTTTGTAAATTGCCTGGCAGATTGTTGCTGGCGGGGCATGGCCAGATTTATCAGTATTCTTATCAGGAGAGAAAAATACGTACGTTGCATGAGATCAAAGTACCTTCTTCATTTTCGGTGAGAGAAATGCTACTATGGGATGAGCATACTTTGTTATGTATGGAATTCTGGAAAGGCCTTTTATGTATAGATTTACGTACTGGGAAGAAACAGCCTTCTCCTTTCCCTGATGGAAATGACATAACACATGCCTTGATAGATGAAACAGGTAGTGTCTGGACTACTTCTTATAACAGAGGAATTACCTGTTATGACAGGAAGGGGAATATAAAAGCAGTTTATACTACTGAAAACTCTGCATTAAGTCATAACGTCATTTTATGCTTAAGTGAGAATAATGGTAAAATATGGGCTGGCACAGATGGGGGAGGTATTAATATTATTGATTCTCGTACAGGAAATATAACTGTATTAAAGCATTTATCTGGAGACGATAATTCATTACCTATTAACTCTATACAATGTTTATTTCAACGAAATGGAGTGAAAAATGTATGGGCAGGTAGTGTAAAAGGAGGCCTTATAAATATTCGTCCTTCCATTGTCTGCTCTTATACAGATGTACCTTTGGGTTTTAGAACAGGGTTAAGTGAAAAGGCTGTATTAAGTTTTTATCAAGAACCGGATTCAAAGGAAATTTGGATTGGAACGGATGGAGGAGGGGTTAATCGTTTTAATCCTGTTACGAAGGAGTTTGTGCATTATCCAAGTACTTATGGTGAGAAAGTTGTTTCTTTGTGTGGATATTCTCAAGATGAATTATTGATTTCTCTATTCTCAAAAGGAGTTTTCTTCTTCAATAAACATACTGGGCAAATTCGTTCCATTAATGAAAGGGGAGAAATAATTAATAAGATTGCACTATATAGTAGAAAAGGTATAAATTTATATCAGGATGATACGAAATCTATTCTTATATTATCATCGGATATACATCGATATTACTGGGATGATGGGAGAGTACAGCAATTAAATGACAGAGGAATACCTATAGAGGGACAAGTTATTCCATTTGGCTACGATAGCTTGAAAACATATTTGTATGATTTAAAACGTATATATGCACTGGATCACCGAAACAATAAAATAGAGATTATTTATACTTCTTCAAGAAAGAGTGACATAGAGTGTGTGGCAAAAGATGCTCATGGAATTTTCTGGATTGGGTTTAGTAATCAAATTTTTCGTTATGATGTGAACCTTCAGCAAGAAACTCAGCTTGAAACTCATCCGTTGAGAAATATAACGGCTTTAGTATGTGATAATCAGCAACGGCTCTGGATAGGAACGAATGAGGAACTTTTCGTCTGGCTGGATAGGGAGAAGAAGCTGATTTCGTTGGATAAGTCTGATGGAGCTGAAAACAATGAGTTTTTAAAGAAAGCCGTGTGGGTTTCCCGTCAAGGAGATATTTACATGGGAGGGATAAACGGAATGTTATATGTGGATGGACAGAAAACAGATATAGAAATACCGAATCCACCTGTAATTGAATTAGCTGATGTGATAAGCAATAACAAAAGTTGTTTGTCTGAAATTGAAGATGGATTGCTGAAACTTAATTTTGAAAATAAGTCATTAGCTATCAAGGTGATGGCACACGAAGGTAATGTGTTTAGGAAGAGGGTTTACCGTTGGCATATTTACGGGCACGAAGATTTCTATATCGATACAACTTCTCCAGAGATTATAATGCGTTCGTTGACTCCGGGAACTTATCACGTATCTGTGGCATGTACAACGAAGGATGGAGTTTGGACTAAACCTTATCCCGTTTTATCGTTTCAGATTCATGCTGTGTGGTATAAGACGTGGTGGTTTACTTTGTTATGGATTGTTTTACTTGCAGCTTTATTGATAATTGGAATTCTTTATCTGCTAAATCGTAAAGAGGAGCGTATGAAGGAGGAATTGCAGGCACATAAACAAAAAATCTATGAAGAAAAAGTACGTTTCTTGATTAATATAAATCATGAGCTACGTACGCCATTAACCTTGATTTACACTCCTTTGTGTCAGTTGATGAATAATATGTCTAAGGATAATCCTGTATATCCTACGCTTAGAAGTATTTTTAAGCAGTCTAAAAGAATGAAGGAGCTATTGAATATGGTGCTGAATTTGCGGAAGATGGAGGTGGAGCAAAGTAAGCTGAATTTGAAGTCCTATCTGTTGAATGACTGGATAAAAGAAATTGCATCCGATTTTAAATACGAAGAAGAAGAAAGACATGTTACTTTTGTATATGAACTTTCTTCGGATATAGAATATGTGCCTTTTGATTCGGAAAAGCACATGATTATTCTTACTAATTTAATCGTCAATGCACTTAAGCATAGTCCATTGAATAGTAAAATCATTTTGCGAACGGAACTGACGGATAACCGGTCTGCAGTACGAATCTCTGTGATAGACCAAGGGAGAGGGCTGCAAGGGGTAGATACTCAAAAACTGTTTACTCGCTTTTATCAAGGAGAGAATGAGAAAGAGGGTAGTGGCATAGGATTGTCTTACTCTAAAATTATGGTCGAAATGCATAAGGGACGTATTGGTGTACATGATAATGAAGGAGGTGGTGCCTGTTTTTATTATGAGCTTCCTTTGCATGCTGAAGCTTCTGTCATTTGCTCCCCTCAGGAATATTTGAATGCTCCGGCATTGACTGGGCAGGATAAATTAATACCTGTAGCCAACTCTATAGATACGAGAAGCTATTCATGTTTGTTCGTTGATGATAATGAGGGTATACGCCAGATGATGCTTGATGCGTTAAAGGATGAGTTCCGGAATTTGTACATAGCTTCTGACGGGCGAGAAGCGTTGGATATTGCGCTTAAAGAAATTCCAGATGTGGTTGTGAGTGATATTATGATGCCCCGAATGAATGGGTATGAACTTTGTCGGAATATTAAGGAGAATGTGAATATTAATCATATTCAAGTTGTCTTGTTGACAGCACGTACGGATGAACAAAGTCATATAGATAGTTATAAGACAGGGGCAGATGCCTATATGGAAAAGCCTTTTGAAATAAGCAGTTTGTTGGAAAGTATTCGTAATCGTTTGTTCTTACGTGAACAAATGAAGGAAAGGTATGCTTTGAACTCTGTTGCCGTTGAAGGCAATCAACCAGTTTCTTCTGCAGATGATGCTTTTTTATTTAAATTGAATAAACTGATTATGGAAAATATGGATAATGAAGGATTGAATATTGAATTCCTTTGTCAGAATATGGGAGTTAGCAGGGCTTCTTTATATAATCGTTTAAAATCATTAACTTCTATGGGAGCTAATGAGTATGTGAATAAGTTACGTATTGAAAAGTCGATGGAGTTGTTGCGTAATACAGAGATGAGTATTACTGAAATAGCGGAGCGTATGGGCTTTTCTTCCAGCCGATATTTTAGTACTGCGTTTAAAAAATATACAGGGATTACTCCAACTCAATTTAAGGAATCTGCTGGAAAATCTGATAATTAGATAAGACCTGAGACGGGCTTGTTCGTTTTCTGAATAAGCTTATTGCTTGTTTTAATTATTGTAATCTCCTGATTTTATTAGATTATTCCATCTTATTTTTATAACTTTGCACGTCATTATTTAGGAAATTACAAAATACTATTACGATATGAATATTTCTTATAACTGGCTGAAAGAATACGTCGACTTCGACCTTACCCCGGACGAAGTGGCAGCCGCATTGACTTCCATCGGTTTGGAGACTGGGGGAGTGGAAGAAGTTCAAACTATCAAAGGAGGATTGGAAGGCCTGGTAGTAGGCGAAGTGCTGACTTGTGAACCGCATCCCAATTCTGACCACATGCATATTACGACCGTTAACCTGGGACAGGGAGAACCTGTGCAGATTGTCTGTGGTGCTGCTAACGTAGCAGCCGGACAGAAGGTCATCGTAGCTACGCTGGGCACAAAATTGTATGATGGCGACGAATGCTTCACCATCAAGAAGTCAAAGCTCCGTGGCGTAGAATCAAACGGTATGATTTGTGCCGAAGATGAAATCGGCGTGGGCACAAGCCACGAAGGTATCATCGTATTGCCTGCTGACGTAGTTCCGGGTACACTGGCCAAGGATTACTATAATGTGAAGAGCGAATACGTACTCGAAGTGGACATCACTCCGAACCGTGCCGATGCCTGCTCACACTATGGCGTGGCACGCGACCTCTACGCATGGCTCATTCAGAACGGTCATGAAGCTACGCTGAAGCGTCCTTCGGTAGATGCATTCAAGGTAGACAATCATGACATGAATATCGACATCGTGGTGGAAAATACTGAAGCCTGCCCGCGTTATGCCGGAGTAGCCATCAAGGGAGTAACGGTGAAGGAAAGTCCTGAATGGTTGCAGAACAAGCTCCGCCTTATCGGTGTGCGTCCTATTAATAACATCGTTGATATTACCAACTACATCCTGCACGCCTATGGCCAGCCGATGCACTGCTTCGATGCCGACAAGATTAAGGGTGGCAAGATTGTGGTGAAGACTTGTGCCGAAGGAACTCCGTTTGTTACATTGGACGAAGTGGAACGTAAATTGTCCGACAAGGACCTGATGATTTGCAACGCGGAAGAACCGATGTGTATCGCCGGTGTGTTCGGAGGTCTGGATTCTGGTACTACCGAAACCACTACCGATGTGTTCCTGGAAAGTGCTTACTTCCATCCTACATGGGTGCGTAAGACTGCCCGCCGTCACGGATTGAGCACCGATTCTTCTTTCCGTTTCGAACGTGGTATCGACCCGAACATCACTATCTATGCCTTGAAGGAGGCCGCTCTGCTGGTGAAAGAATTGGCTGGGGGTGAAATAGCTTCTGATATTAAAGACAACTATCCGAATCCGATTGCCGATTTCGCGGTAGAACTTTCATATAATTATGTAAACTCACTGATTGGAAAGGAAATTCCAGCAGAAACGGTAAAGAGCATCGTGACCAGTCTGGAAATGAAAATTGTGGAAGAAACGGCCGAAGGTCTTTCTTTGCAGATTCCTCCTTACCGTGTAGACGTGCAGCGTCCGTGCGACGTGGTAGAAGATATTCTTCGTATCTACGGATATAACAACGTGGAAATTCCTACTACCCTGAAATCAAGCCTGAGTGTGAAGGGTGAAGTGGATAAATCGGTGAAACTTCAGAACTTGGTAGGCGAACAGCTGGTGGGTTGCGGATTCAATGAAATCCTGAACAACTCTTTGACAGCGGCCGCTTATTACGACGGACTGGAAACTTACAAGCCGGAAAATCTGGTTCGCCTGATGAACCCGTTGAGTAACGACCTGAACGTGATGCGTGCTACCTTGCTTTTCGGTGGTTTGGAAAGCATCCAGCACAATGCCAACCGCAAGAATGCCGACTTGAAGTTCTTTGAATTCGGTAACTGCTATCACTTCCATGCTGAGAAAAAGAATCCGGAAAAAGTGTTGTCAGGCTATTCAGAAGAGTTGCACATGGGCTTGTGGATTACCGGAAAGCGTGTAAGCAACTCATGGGCTCATGCTGATGAAAACGCTTCGGTTTACGAACTGAAGGCTTACGTGCTGAACATATTCCGCCGCTTGGGTGTGAACTTCGGCTCGCTGGTATTCGGTAACCTTTCAGACGATATCTACTCAGTAGCTATTTCCGTACACACCCGTGGTGGTAAATTGCTGGCTACCTTTGGTGTGGTTTGCAAGAAGATTCAGAAAGCGTTCGATATCGACAATGAAGTGTACTATGCAGACCTGAACTGGAAAGAACTGATGAAGGCCATCAAGGGCAATACGGTAAGCTACAAGGAAATCTCCAAGTTCCCAGCTGTAAAACGTGACTTGGCATTGCTGATTGACAAGAAGGTGCAATTTGCCGAAATCGAAAAGATTGCCTACGAAACAGACAAGAAGTTACTCAAGTCTGTAGAATTGTTCGACGTGTACGAAGGAAAGAACCTGGAAGCTGGTAAGAAGAGCTATGCTGTAAGCTTCATGCTTCAGGATGAAAACGCGACACTGAACGACAAACAGATTGACAAGTTCATGCAGAAGCTGATTGGCAACTTGCAGAATAAGCTTGGAGCTGTGCTTCGATAATTATAAAGAATGATGCGTTACGATATTAAACCAGATTATCACATAAAAGCCAAAAGGGGATACCTGGCGGCTTTTTACATCGAATTGTTTCTGGCTCTGCAGGCTGGAATGGTGCTCTGGCATTTTTCTTCGAATGAAACGTGGAGAAACGTGCTGGCTATCACGGGCGGGGCAATATGCTTGTGCCTCGCTGGTGTGTCGTACTGGAAATATTGTAAGCAGGTACAGAATAGTGAAAAAGAAACTCATTAAAAATAAATTTAAAATATCATCCAATGGGAAGAGCATTTGAATATAGAAAAGCTACGAAGCTGAAAAGATGGGGTCACATGGCAAAGACCTTTACACGTCTGGGTAAACAAATTGCAATTGCGGTAAAGGCCGGCGGTCCGGAACCGGAAAACAACCCGACTTTGCGTTCGGTAATCGCTACTTGTAAGCGTGAAAACATGCCGAAGGATAACATCGAACGTGCTATCAAGAACGCAATGGGTAAGGACCAGAGCGATTACAAAGGTATGACTTACGAAGGATACGGTCCTCACGGAATCGCCGTATTCGTAGATACATTGACTGATAATACCACTCGTACCGTAGCCGATGTACGTTCTGTGTTCAACAAGTTCGGAGGTAACTTGGGTACTACAGGTTCACTGGCTTTCTTATTCGACCACAAGTGTGTGTTCACTTTTAAGAAGAAAGAAGGTATCGATATGGAAGAACTGATTCTGGACTTGATTGACTACAACGTAGAAGACGAATTCGATGAAGATCCGGAAGAAGGAACTATCACTATCTACGGTGATCCGAAGAGCTATGCGGCTATCCAGAAACATCTGGAAGAATGTGGCTTTGAAGATGTCGGTGGTGATTTCACTTACATCCCGAACGACTTGAAAGACGTGACTCCGGAACAGCGTGAAACTATCGACAAGATGGTAGAACGTCTGGAAGAGTTCGACGACGTACAGACCGTATATACTAACATGAAACCGGAAGAAGACGCTGAATAAGCTTTTTCTTGAAAGATAATGACGGAACGGAGTATCCGGCCGGAATAAACCGGCAAGCGGTGCTCCGTTCTCTTTTTATGTCTAACCCGAATAGAATGTGATGGCGATGAAATATAGTTATCGTACGATGGGGACATGTAGTTCTCAGATTGATTTTGAGGTAGAAGATGGCGTACTGAAAGATGTGCGTTTCATGGGTGGTTGCAATGGAAACCTGAAAGGTATCTCAGCCTTGGTAGAAGGTATGAAGGTGGATGAGGTGATTGCCCGTCTGGAAGGTATCCGTTGTGGAGGGAAACCAACTTCTTGTCCTGATCAGCTCTGCAAGGCTTTGCGGGAAATCTAAGTGAGGCATATTGAAGCAAAGAGCACTCCTGAGAGATGAATGTTATTTCTCGGGAGTGCTCTTTTTATGTGAATATTTGATTTTAAAGCTGCTCAGAAAGAGTGGATAGCAGGAATACCAGTAGCACAGCTGCAATGGCCAGTGAAATGAAGGTAAAGACAGCTAGGAAAACGGTTGTCTTGACAAATGTACGTATCCATCCTCGGCGGTATACCGTGTGCAGGGAAATGTAGGTGTACACAAACATACCTGTTACGAAGATAAGTAGAGTATACATCGGCATATTTCCTTTAAACGATTCCATAAAAGTGTCACTTGTCAGCACGGGTACCAGTGGAATCGGAATCAGTATCAGAAACACGGTGTTCAGGTGGATGGCATGTACGAAATGCCACATGTAAGGAAATTTGGATTTCCGGAACATTCCTTGCAGAAGCCAGGCAAACAGAGGCAGAAGGAACATCATGTAGAGCGGAGTCCATTTGGACAAATCTCCAAAAAACTGGTTGAGAAAGGATTCCTGACGAAGTTGTTGTGCTTCATCGTTGTGGTCTTCTCTCCATTCATATACGGGAGTAAGAGCAGTACCGGTGGAATCTACCTGGAAATGACGCGCGGCTTGCAGGGATTCAGAGGTAATCTCTTCTTCCTCAATCAGATTATTCAAGTATTCACCTTTTACCTTTTTCAGATCCAGAATGGTATTCAGGTCTTTTTGTCGGAGAGTGGTTTCATGCAGGCAGGAGTCGGCCACGATTCGGGGCATTCGCACGTAGGAAAGAGAGAATCGGTCGTCCAGGCGTTGCACTTTAAACAGCTCCTCGGCTTTTTCTACTCCTCTTTCTTGAAAGGCTTTCACTAGCTCAGGACCTTGGTATACATATACGCATGTATCGGGCAGGTTAGCAGATGATTTGAGCTGTGCTACAATTCCGTCGTTGATATTTAGGGAGCTTACGGCCTGCAATGCCTGATTGGCTTTGTCGGAGGCTATCATAAAGAAAAGGGTAAAGAATACGACGGAGATACACATATAGAGCCGGAAAGGATGTACGTAGGAATTGATTTTTCCTGCATTGAATTCATTGGTCAGAAATCCGGGACGAGTGAACATCAGCCACAAGGTTTGCCAGATTTTGCTATCAAACTGATAGACATTTTCAATGTATTGTCTCAGGTATTTCCAGAAAGGCTGGTAGATATCGAGGGCGTATTGTCCGCAACAATGGCAATACATGCCCTCCAGCTTGGTACCGCAATTCTTGCAGTAGGTGTACCTGGGTACGGTCTTTTTACGTATTCTCCGGAGGCGTTTCAATTCGATGAGGCGCATCACCCGGCGCTTTCGTTCTTTCAGTCTTTGCCGCATCCGGGCGAAAGGAGTCTTGTGGGTTTCTTCTTTGTGTGTGGTATTTTCCATGTCAGTAGAAATGTAATATAAATGATATTTTGACACAAAAGTACGTCTGCAAAATGAATTTAGCAAGTTTTTCTGCGGGGAATTGAATATGGTGGTATTAGGATTTAAGGAAATAAAAAAGTGATATTGTTTCTCTTGAAGCATGTGTCACAGAAACAATATCACTCGGTGAATGAACAAACAGGAGGTCTTTCACTCGTAAGTTTATCCAATCTTGCTTATCTTCTTTAATTTTTCTTCGTCAATGAGCTTGATTTTTCGTCCGTCGATAATAATCAGTTTTTCAGCGGCGAAATTAGACAGGGTTCGGATGGCATTGGATGTGGTCATGTTAGAAAGGTTGGCCAAGTCTTCTCTGGAGAGATAGATGCTCAGAGTACACTGGTCTTCTTCCACACCGTAGGTATCTTTCAGGAAGAGCAATGATTCAGCCAGACGTCCCCGAATGTGTTTCTGAGTCAGGTTGACTGTTCTTTCATCGGAGATACCCAGGTCTTTCGACAACTGTTTGATGAAAAACATGGCAAGATCCGTATTTTCCATAATTAACTGCACGATGACGGGCATGGGAATCAGGCACATGGTACATGGCTCAAAGGCAGCAGCAGCAGTCACGAAATTTTCTTCTGCGAAATAGGCACGATAGGCAAAGTATTCTTTGTCCTTTATTACTCGGATAATCTGGCTGCGTCCCCCTACGCCGTCCTTGTAAATTTTTACCTTTCCGTTCAGCAAACACATCAAGTTCTCCGGTGTTTCACCTTCGCAATAAATAGTCTCATTCTTTTTGTATTTCTGAATCGTAAAGTTCTGTGCCAGCAGTTCGCGTTGTTGCTGTGTTAATGGTTGCCATAAATCTGGTATACTTTCGGCAATCTCAGCTTCTGTTAATTCCTTTTTTACCATAAAATGTTCCAAAACCATGTTATTAAGCACAAAGGTACGAAGAAAAATTGAAAATATTCTTTTTTTTCATCATAAAAATGGCCTCAGAAAAGGGCTTTGTTATATATTTGCTGTGGATATGCGAAAATTGAAAGGCTTATATGTGGCTTTGTGGGGAATGCTGGCATTGTGCTTGCTGTGCTGTTTCCCACTGCGGGGGATGGCACGCGACAATGTTCCGTACCTTCCGAAAAAGCCTGTTGTAGCCGATTCTATTATGGAGCACATGTTTCATTCTGCTTCCATTTATTCACATGAGGTGAAGGGATACAAGGGCGATTTGTATCTGAAAGGTCACCTGAAAGTACACAAGCAAAACCGGATTATCAAGTATGTACCTTCCATGTTTCGTCTGGAGAAGGGAATTAATGATTATTTTCATGAGTCTATCAGTGAGTTGCAGTATACGGCTCCTGCCATTTATGACCGAAAGGTCAGGGCAATATCTACGACCTTTCCCAGCACCAGAGGACAGATATTCGACATTATGGACTACATGAAGTTCAATATTTATGCTCCTTCGCTGATGGGCAACAGGATACTTTCACCGCTGAACCGAAAGGCTCAGGTGCATTATCATTATCTGCTTGAAAGGGTAGAACACCGGCTGGGGGGAGAATTGTATTGCATTCGTGTCGTACCCCGTTATCGGAGCACGCAGTTGGTGGAAGGCTTTCTGTGGCTTTCATCAGCAGACTGGACTATCCGAAGAATGAACCTCAAAGGACGTTATGACCTGATACGATTCCAACTGAGCATGCAGATGGGAGAGGAGGAGGATACAAAATACCTTCCGGTACTGCTGAATCTTGACTTGAACTTCAAATTCCTGAAGAATCATCTGGAGATGAAGTACACGGGGTGGATGAAGTATTCATCAGTCGTTTACCGTAAGCCGGGGGAGGAATGGATTGTCAAGAAAACGAACGACCATAATCTGTCTAATTCTTATACCTTGTCGTGTGATACCAGCCGGCTTGTGGTGGAGCGTGACTCGTTCAACCGCATCCGTCCGATTCCTTTGTCTGCTTATGAGGATTCGCTTTACCGTTCGGCGGATGAGCGGCGGTTGAAGCGGGAGACCGATACGATAAAGGTAGAGCCTACGAAACTGAAGAAGAATATGGTATTCTTGGGGCAGTTGGGGGATGCCTTGATTAGCAGCTATGATATTGATATCTCAAAAGTGGGAAGTATCAATTGCTCTCCGATTATCAATCCCTTATTAGTGAGTTATAGCCACCGGAACGGAATATCTTATCGTCAAGTATTCAAGTACAACAAGCTTTTCCATGACGGGCGTTTGCTGCGTATTGTTCCCCAGATAGGTTATAATTTTACAAAGAAAGAACTTTATGCCAAGGCGGATGTGGAGTATATCTACAACCCCCGAAAGCTGGCTTCTATTGAAATACATGGAGGGAACGGTAACCGAATCTATAGTAGTGTGGTACTCGACCAGCTGGAACAGATTCCGGACAGTGCATTTACGTTTGATGGCTTGGAGCTGGATTATTTCAAGGATGTATACGTGGATGTGTCGCATAACATTGAGCTGTGTAACGGACTAAAGTTAGGTACAGGTTTGGCTATGCACTGGCGTTATACTAAGAGTACGCCGGAAGTAGAGGCACGTGTACGTTCCAGCTATAATAGTTTCGCTCCCCGTATTCGTCTGGAATGGACACCGGGCATGTATTATTATATGAACGGCAATCGAAAGATAAATGTCGGTTCTTTCTTTCCCACCTTTATGCTGGATTACGAACGGGGTATCAAGGTTCTGAAGAATTCCGGTACGTACGAGCGAATCGAAGGCTCTGTAGAACAAATCATTCGTTTGAAGAATGTGCGTTCATTGGCTTATCATGTGGGAGCCGGTATGTTTACCAATCAATCGGATATGTACTTTGTGGATTATGCGCATTTTGCCAACTTGAATCTTCCCCAGGGTTGGAATGACGATATTGGAGGTACGTTCCAAATGCTGGACGGACGCTGGTACAATGCTTCCAGTCATTACATACGAGGTAATCTGACCTTTGAGGCACCTTTCATCCTCTTATATCCGGTCACCCGTTTGTTGTCGTTCGTACAGAAGGAACGTATTTATGCCGGCGTTCTTTTCATGCCCCACCTGAATCCTTATCTGGAATTCGGTTATGGCTTTGCTACTCACTTGTTTGATGTGGGTGTCTTTATCGGAAATGAAAAAGGTAAATTTACATCCGTGGGATGTAAATTTACCTTCGAGTTATTCAACAAATAAAAATAGTTACACTATACTAACTCGTCCGAAGTATATCCTTGCGGAAGCGGACGACAGTTATATCCAGAAGCCATGATTTCACCGTAGGCTCCGGCAGAACGAAGTGCAATCAGGTCGCCGCGGTGTACCTTGTTCAGGTCGATGGCTTTTCCGAACACATCCGATGATTCACAGATAGGACCTACTACATCGTATGCTTCTGCAGGTTCTTCCGAAGTAAGGTTCTCAATCTTGTGATAAGCCTGATACAAAGCCGGACGAATCAGGTCGGTCATTCCTCCGTCTACGATGGCAAACTGCTTGTTGGTACCTTGTTTCACGTAAATGACTTTAGTGATGAGGTTACCGCACTGACCTACTACTGAGCGTCCCAATTCAAAGTGAAGCGTTTGCTGCGGACGCAGGCGCAGGTGCTTGTGATAAGTAGCAAAATATTCTGCGAAGTCAGGAATCGGCTGGCGGTTGGGGTGTGCATAGTCAATGCCTAAACCACCTCCCACGTTGATATGTTCCACGATAATCTGACGGGCAAAAAGTTTTTCCTGTAATTCATTTACACGGTTACAGAGTGCCACGAAGTCGCCCATATCCAGAATCTGTGAGCCGATGTGGAAGTGTAATCCTACGAACTTCACGTTTTTCATCTCCAGTGCCAGGTCAATCACACGGTCCATGTCCTGTATGCTGATACCGAATTTATTTTCTGCCAGTCCGGTAGTGATGTTGGCATGCGTATGAGCACCTACATCCGGATTGATACGGAAAGCCACGCGGGCAATCTTGTTCTTTGCTGCAGCCAGTTCGTTGATGACTTCCAGTTCAGGAATAGACTCTACATTGAAGCAGAAGATGTCATAATCCAGTCCTAAATTGATTTCCTTGTCTGTTTTCCCCACTCCGGCATATACTATTTTGCTGGCAGGGAATCCGGCCTTGATGGCAGCTTTGATTTCGCCGCCGCTTACGCAGTCAGCTCCCAGTCCGCTTTCACGGATGATGCCTAATATTTTAGGGTTGGCATTGGCTTTCACCGCATAGTGCACACAGAATTTATTGTATTTCCCTGCTTCTTCCTTGATTTTATTCAAGGTTTCACGAAGCAGATTTGTGTCATAATAATAAAATGGCGTTTCCAGTTTTCGGAACTGCTCTATTGGAAAATTAGCTTTCATAAAATGGGTTTAGTTGTGATTGTTGTTATCTTAGAAGAATAAAAAAGGCGGTGATGCGGTTTTTACTGACCGTATCCTCCGCCTTTAGCTTTTATAAAAGGTTGCTTTTATTTCTCTTTACCGTTGAAAAGCACGTTGCTCAATGACTGCAACGCCTGCTTCTTATCTGATTCACGAATCAGGAAAGAGATGTTGTAGTTACTTCCACCGAATGAAATCATACGTACCGGAATTTCACGCATTGCATCCAGTGCCTTTGCTTCGAAACCTACGTTTTCCCATTCCAGGTCGCCCACTACACAGACGATACACATGTCATGGTCTACCGTTACTGTACCGTACTTCTTCAGGTCGTTTACGATTTCGTTCAGGTGTTTTGTATTGTCAATCGACATAGATACACCCACTTCTGAAGTACATACCATATCAATCGGAGTCTGGTAGCTTTCAAAGATTTCAAATACCTTGCGGAGGAAACCGTGAGCCAGCAGCATACGGCTTGACTTAATCTTGATAGCGGTGATGTTGTCTTTGGCAGCTACCGCCTTGATTTTGCCTTTTTCCGTATCGTTAGAAATCAGTGTACCCGGTGCAGTCGGTTCCATGGTGTTCAGCAAACGTACCGGAATGTTGGCATATTTAGCCGGTTGGATACAAGTCGGGTGCAGAATCTTCGCACCGAAGTAAGCCAGTTCAGCTGCTTCTTCAAAGTGAAGCTGACGTACCGGAGAAGTCTTGTCTACCACGCGCGGGTCGTTGTCGTGCATACCGTCGATGTCTGTCCAGATCTGGATTTCAGAAGCATTGATGGCAGCTCCAATCAGAGAAGCCGTATAGTCACTTCCTCCACGCTGCAGGTTGTCGATTTCACCGTATGCGTTGCGGCAGATGAATCCCTGAGTGATATAGATTTCATAACCCGGGTTTGCTTCCAGTTGTGCCGACAGCTTTTCGCGGATATAAGTCAGGTCCGGTTCGCTGTTCTTGTCTGTGCGCATGTATTCCAGTGCCGGAATCAATGTCGCGTTTACACCCTGCTCGCACAAATAGTTAGTCACCATGTTGGTAGAGATGATTTCTCCCTGAGCCAGGATGACTTTTTCTTCAAATAAAGTAAATATGTCTTTCGTGTAAGAACGAATGTAATCGAATACAGATTTTACGAAATCCAGTGTTTTCTGTTTATATTCTTCGGTAGAATACAACTCATCAATGTGCTGTTTATATTTCGCTTCCAGTCTATTGATGATTTCATTTGCACCTTCTGGATTTTTCTTGTACAGATAATCCGAAATTTCAACCAATGTGTTAGTCGTACCTGACATGGCAGACAGGACTACAATTTTCTGTTCGCCGTCAGTGATTAATTTGGCCACATCCTTCATTCTTTGTGCAGAACCCACAGATGTACCTCCAAACTTTAAAACTTTCATTTTACGTTTCGAATTTTAAATGTTCTATAATTAATTAATTTCGGGAGCAAATGTAATAATAAAAACCCTATTTTGGGGTCATTTTGGCAAAAATCCTTTTACTCCTTTGTCTTTTTTATGAATTTGTCGTTTCCGTGAGCCGGTGATGTTCGCATTTGTACACTTTTCCGGGATATTCCGAAAGCAAGTTCAGGTTGTGCGTGGTCATCAGAATGGCTGAGCCCTGACGGCAGATGTCCTGCAATAATTCCACGATGCGTCGTCCGGTTTCCACGTCCAGATTGCCGGTCGGTTCATCGGCCAGGATGATTTCCGGTTTGTTCAGTATGGCCCGGGCGATGACGATGCGCTGCTGTTCTCCACCGGAAAGTTCGTTGGGCATTTTGTACCCTTTGTTTTCCATGTCAACCTGCTGTAGCACTTCTTCAATTCGCCGTTCTATTTCGGTACGGTTTTTCCAGCCGGTAGCCTTAAGCACGAATTTCAGGTTTTCGTGCACGGTACGGTCGGTCAGCAGCTGGAAATCCTGAAACACGATGCCGAGTTTCCGGCGCAGGGTAGGGAAGTCCTTCCGTTTCAGGGTGCGCATGGCATTTCCCAGCACCCATGCTTCTCCGGCATCAATCTCCACCTCACCGTAGATAGTTTTCAGGAGAGTAGACTTTCCGCTGCCCACTTTTCCGATGAGATAGACAAATTCGCCTTTTCGGAGTTCCAGGTTTACGTCAGAAAGAATCTCCTGTCCTTGCAAGCTTACGTTTACGTGCTGGTAAGAAATGAGTGGTTGTTCTTCCATATATAGTGATTAGTGTTTTTTCCAGGTAGCGCTGTGACGCTCTTTCAATTCACGGGCTAAGTCTTCAATGCGGTAGCCTTTGTACGTAAGCAGTACAATCAAGTGGTAAAGCAGGTCGGCTCCTTCGTAAATCAGGCGTTCGTCGGTTCCGTTGCAGGCTTCGAGGATGGTTTCTACAGCTTCTTCACCTACCTTTTGTGCCATCTTGTTGACTCCCGAATTGAACAGGCTGGTGGTGTACGATTTCTCCGGCATTTCCTGACGGCGACGGTCGATGAAATCCTGCAACTCTTTCAGGAACATGATGTCCTGCTCGTTTTTGTCTCCCCAGCAAGTATCTGTGCCCTTGTGGCAGACAGGGCCTTCCGGATGTACCATGATGAGCAGTGTGTCGTTGTCACAGTCAGCCTTTACCGAAACCACGTGCAGAAAGTTTCCGCTTTCTTCTCCTTTGGTCCACAGACGGTTTTTGGTACGGCTGAAGAAAGTCACCTTACCCGTTTCCATGGTTTTCTCGTAGGCTTCCTTGTTCATGAATCCCAGCATCAATACTTTTTGCGTATAGTTATCTTGGATAATGGCCGGAATCAAGCCATTCATTTTTTCAAAATCCAGTTCCATAATCTTACTTTATATAATATAGTTAGTTTAAACAGTTATCTGCGTACGGCGATACCTTCTTTGCAAAGGTAATCTTTTAATTCGGGAATTGGAATCTCACCGAAGTGAAAAACACTGGCAGCCAGGGCGGCGTTAGCTTTTCCTAACGTAAATGCGTCACGGAAATCCTCTTTCTTGCCAGCTCCTCCGGAAGCGATGACCGGAATGGTAAGCCGGTCGGCCAGTTCGGCCAGTGCTTCGTTGGCATATCCTTCCTTTACCCCGTCGTGGTCCATGCTGGTAAACAAGATTTCCCCGGCTCCGCGGCTGTTTGCTTCTTCCGCCCATTCCATAAGGAAACGGTCGGTCTCCAGTCTTCCTCCGTTGAGGTAACATTTCCAGCCTTGTGGGGTTTGTCGGGCATCAATGGCCACCACACATACCTGCGAACCGAAATGGCGGGCGATGTCATCGATGAGCTGCGGGTTCCGGATGGCCGAAGAGTTGATAGACACCTTGTCGGCTCCGGCATTTAGCAGACGTTCCACATCGCTCAGTTCATGAATACCTCCTCCCACGGTGAAAGGAATGTTGATTTCCGCAGAAATGCGTTTTACCAGCTCTGTAAACGTTTTCCGTCCTTCGTGGCTGGCAGTGATATCAAGGTACACCAACTCGTCGGCTCCTTGTTCGCTGTAAGCCTTTCCGAGCTCCACCGGGTCGCCTGCTTGTCGCAGATTGACGAAGTTGGTACCTTTCACCGTTTGTCCGTCTTTGATGTCAAGACAGGGTATGATTCTTTTTGCTAACATAATCAGTTTCTTAAGTTAAGAGTTAAGGAAGAAAAGCTTTCAAGTCCTGCAGGGTGATACGCCCTTCATAGAAAGCCTTGCCGAATACCACTGCCGGAATACCTGCTTCGTTCAGTGCTTCAATGTCCTTCATTCCGCTGATGCCTCCGCTGGCTATCAGATGCAGGTCGGGGTGCGCCTCCATGATTTGCTTGTATAGCTCCAAAGACGGCCCGTTGAGCATCCCGTCGCGAGAGATGTCCGTGCAGAGTACCTTTGTGACACCTTTCTTTATATAGTCATCCAAGAACGGCATCAGCTCCAGACGGCTGCACTCCAGCCATCCGTTGACGGCTATTTTCCCGTCTTTGGCATCCGCTCCTAAAATAATCCGTTCACTGCCATATACCTCCATCCATCGGTTGAACGTATCCGGCTCCTTTACGGCGATGCTGCCCAGCGTTACCATCTGCGCTCCGCTTTCGAAGGCAATGTGCAAGTCTTCATCGCTTTTGATGCCTCCGCCAAAGTCAATGACCAGCGAAGTCTGTCCGGCCAGTGCTTCCAGTACCTTATAGTTTACCACATGCTTGGAAGCCGCTCCGTCCAGGTCGACCACATGCAGGCGATGGATGCCATGCGCTTCAAACATTTTGGCCACTTCTACCGGATTCTCGTTGTAAACCTTTTTCGACTGATAGTCGCCCTGAGAAAGTCGTACACACTTCCCGTCGATGACATCGATGGCTGGTATAAGTTCTATCATATTTTATATAATGTTTCGTGATTAGAGATTCAAAAAGTTGCGCAGGATACATTCTCCCACCTTTCCGCTTTTTTCCGGATGAAACTGGGTGGCATAGAAGTTATCCTTGTGCAAGGCCGCACTGAAAGGGGTGATATAGTCGGTTGTGGCCGCTGTAAATTCGTTGACCGGCACATAGAAACTATGCACGAAATACACGAACTCTTCTTCTTTCATACCTTGAAAGAGCGGGCTGCGGAGATGTGACAATGTATTCCATCCCATGTGAGGAACTTTCTCTTCAGGATTGGTCGACTGGAATCGCTTGACTTCCGCATCGAAGATTCCCAGACAGTCCGCATCACCTTCTTCCGAATGTCGGCAGAGCAACTGCATCCCCAGGCAAATACCTAATACTGGTTGTTTGAGCTCTTTGATGAGAAGGTCCATGTGGCAAGCTTTCAGGTAATCCATGGTGGTACGTGCTTCGCCCACTCCCGGGAAAATCACCTTGTCGGCACTGAGCAGTGTCTCCTTGTCGTTGGTGATGACAGGTTCCACACCCAGTCGCTTCAGTGCACAATCCACCGAAAAGAGGTTGCCTGCATTGTATTTTATGATTGCAATTTTCATTCAGTGCTGTTTTTTTGTAGAAAAAATAGTTTTTGCAAAAGTAACGAATTATAAACAATCTCCTAATAAAAGCGACAAAAAGTTTGTCTGTGATGGTAGTTTTCTGACAAGGTTTTTGTAAGAAGCTCCTATGCGTGGCTTTCTAAAAAATGAGGCGTAAAACTTTTTTGAATATTTTTTCGGAAAGCTATTGCAGATTCAAAAAAAAGCACTACCTTTGCATCGCAATCGAGAGAGATAGCAACGAAAAAAACTTAATGGTGCGTTAGTTCAGTTGGTTAGAATACATGCCTGTCACGCATGGGGTCACGGGTTCGAGTCCCGTACGCACCGCAAGCTTACAAAGCAAAATTAGGAAAAGCTCTGATTCACAACAGAATCAGGGCTTTTTTGTTTCCGGGCGGAAGCAGAATATAGCGTTTCTACGAAGTTTGTCAGGTGCAAATTCAGGGTCCTTTTTTAGGGGTCAACGTAAAAACCTGAGGGATCCATTGTTTAGGCATAAATTTTAGTCAGTCTGTACAAAAAGAATGCCTTGTCTTTAACTCCCCTGAATTGCGCACGAAAGTTCTTTATTTTAGCATTAAAGGATTCAGATGCAGCGTTTGTGGAACGCTTTTCAAAGAAGTTTATGATTTCCAGATAATGTGTCTGTATGGATCTTGCCACTCTTCCAAAGGCAAGGAAGCCTGATTTATCTACTTCATCATACCACCTTGCAAGTCTTGTCAATGCCACGTCCTTATGTCTGCACTGATGGTAAATTAATCCCAGTCTCATGGAAAGATAGTATGCTTTCTTTATATCAGGATACTCTCTGAAGAGAATACCGGCACGCACGCGCTGTGATTCGGGGACAATAAAAAAGCACCTGAAATGTATAATACTTCATTGATTATCATGTTTTTGCGTAGGATTTTCCTGCTCCTCATTTTCTAATTTTACAACGTAAATAAAGTGGTATGAAACAGGAATCAATGAAAGTTCTGTTCTTTATCCGTAAGAGCAGACTAAAGAAAAACGGTGAGGCACCTGTTTTTCTGCGGGTGACAATTAACGGACAATTGGATGAGGTCCGGATTCAACGTTCTGTTCCGTTGAAGTTATGGGACAATGTGAAGGAACGCAGCAAAGGAAAAGACCGGAGTTCAACGGAGCTGAACAGCTATATTGAGGCATTAAAAGTAAGGCTGTATCAGATTCACAAGGAACTTCTCTGTCGGGAAGCCCTGATTACCCCAAAGAATCTTCTGATAAAGTTATTCTCTAAAGAGGAACGGCATCTGGTTTTGCAGACCATGCGGAAATGTATCGATGACTGGACTTCCCTGATTGGTACGGAGTACCATCCCTCCACCATTTCACGTTATAACAACTGTTATGAATCGTTGCAGACAGTCATCAAGAATTTCTACAGGAAAGAGGACATTACATTCCATGAACTGAATGGGGAATTCATCGACCGGTTTGAGATGCATCTGAGGATGGTACGCAAGCTTTCCCAGAATACCCTGACCAAGTATATGAGCTGTTTCCGCAAATTTCTTGGACTGGCCCGGGAAAACGGATGGCTGGAGCAGGATCCGTTGGCCGGAAAGCGCAAGCGTCTGTTCCGGAAAGAGGAGACGTGTCCTACGTTCCTGACCTTGGAGGAACTGAAACGGATTATGGAGAAGGACTTTTCCACGACACGTCTGAACACCGTGAAGGATTTTTTCCTGTTCTGTTGTCTGACCGGCCTGTCGTATATTGATGTAAAGACCTTGTGTCCGGCACATCTTTACAAGGACAATGAGGGGAAATTGTGGATACACAAGGCCCGCGTAAAGATTACTACTCATAAGGAAAGCTGTACTTGCAATGTCCCGCTTCTGGAACCCGCACTTGTCATTCTGGAGAAATACAAGGACTGGAATCCGGAAAATCCTGAAGGTCCCTGTTTCCCGATTCCGTCGAATCAGAAGATGAACGAGTTCCTGAAAGAGATAGCCACCCTATGTCGGGTAAACAAGCGGCTGACCGTTCATGTGGCCCGGCACACGTTCGCGACGACTGTTACCCTTGCCAACGATGTCGCTCTACAGAATGTGTCGAAGATGCTCGGCCATTCTTCAACCCGCATGACACAGCATTATGCACGTGTACTGGATAACAGTATTATGAAGGACATGCAGGATGTTGCCCGGGTCTTCGGATAATCAGAAAAGGCTATACTTCACAACGCACAGTGAGGTATAGCCTTTTACATAATGAAGAATTGTTTGCTTGTATGGATTGGCCTCGCTTTTGTCGGGATTATCTCTTCTTCCCTTTTTCAATCAGTCTGATAACATCCTGTCTCCGATAATAGGTTTTCCGGTCAATCTGGGAGAAGGGCAAGGTACCGTTGCTTCTCAGGCCTGCAATGTTCTCTGCGATATGTTCAGTGCCATGCATACTTCCTGATTGTCCATCCAGTCATCCAGACTTTTTGAGGTTTGCCTGCTTTTGAGGTTTTCCAGTTTTTCTTTCAGCAGTCGGATGGATGTTATCATTTCTTTGAAAGTATCGGCTTCAATGTTTACGATTTCCATAAAGTATAGTTGTTTGGTTTGAGGCAAAGATAGACGGTATGGCCTGGCTGGCCAATACCATGTCATCAGATGGCAGCACAAGTCATCAGATGTCTCATGTTTTCTGTTGCAGGAACCGGTCTTTCAGAAATATCCGATTGTTGAATCTAGGGAGTACAGCCATATTCAGGAAAGGCGTGTATCATACTTCGTTATATTGCGTAATTTTGCATAGTGCTGTATTTCAGTGTATTTACTAAGTTTGTACCAAAACAGAACGTATGAAAGGCAACACACTGAATGTAATGTTCTTTATCTTGAAGAACAAGTTGTTGAAGAACGGTGAAGCACCGGTCGTTCTTCGGGTGACAATCAATGGACAGCGGGATGAAATCCGTATCCAGCGCTCTATACCGGTGGAGTTATGGGACAATGCGAAGATGCGTAGCAAGGGAAGGGGGCGGAGTTCGGCAGAGCTGAACATGTATCTTGAGACACTGAGGGACAGAATATATGTCATCCATAAGAATTCCGTGTATGATGGGGAAAGACTGACTCCGAAGAAAATCCTAGATATTTTGTATGCCAGGGAAGGACGGCATCTGGTTCTGAAGGCCATGAAGGAATGTATAGACGGATGGGCGGCTTCTCCCGGGGATTTACATCCTGCCACCCTGGCACGTTACAACAGGTGCCACGGATTGGTGGAGACAGTCATACGGGATGTTTACAATAAGGAGGACGTCGCATTCTCCGAACTGGACAGGAAGTTCATCACGGCATTTGAAAGGTATCTGAAGGAAGCCTGTGGGCTGGCCCGGAATACGGCGGCTAAATATCTGGAGTGTTTCCGTAAGGTTCTCAAGGTGGCTCAGCAGAAGGGCTGGATGGAACATGGCAAGTTTTTGGAGGAACTGGGACAGTTGTGCGTAAAGGAGGAGACTTACCCTTCTTTTCTGGACTGGGATGAACTGAGAACAGTGATGGAAACAGATATGCCGGCCGGACGTTTGGAGCGGGTGAAGGATGTGTTCGTCTTCTGCGCTTTCACCGGACTTTCCTATCAGGGGATAAGCACCCTTTGTCCGTCGCACTTGTTTAGGGATGACGAAGGAACACTGTGGATTTGCAGGACACGTGCTGAAGGAGCGAAGGTTGGAGACAGTTGTACAAGCCGTGTTCCTCTTCTTAAACCGGCAATGGTCCTGTTGGAGAAATACAAAGGCTGGAATCCGATGAATCCGGAAGGTCCGTGTTTTCCTGTCCCGTCAGTCCAGAAAATGAATGAATACCTGAAAGAGGTGGCAGTGCGGTGTCGGATTTCCAAGTGTCTGACCACCCAGATGGCCCGCAATACATTTGCTGCGACAGTCACCCTGGCCAACCGGATTCCCAAAGAACACGTCAGGGAAATGCTTGGCTATTCTTCCGACTATATGTTGCGCCATTATATGCAGGCTCAGGAAAGGAATTCCTGAAAGGTATGAAGTGGAACATACAATACCCTGATAAAGTGAAAAGCTATACTCCAACAGATGTGGTGGTATAGCCTTTCCAATAAACAAAACCGGATGTCAGAACGCTTCTTTTCGGTTCTTTTCCAGCAGTCGTACGATATCGCTTTCCCGGTATAGGATTTTTCCTCCTATCTGGTAATAAGGCAATATGCCGCTGCTTCTGTAGTCCAGCAGCGTACGCTTGCTTAGCTTGAGCTTTCCGGCTAGTTCCGTATCTGTCAGATAGTTTTCCCCGTCCAATAAGTGCTGGTTGTCCATTGGCAAATGGTCGATGAGATCCGATACCCTTTTCATTTCATCGAAGAAATGAAGCACTTCCTTGTCTGATCTGGTGATGATTGTTCCCATAATCTGTCCTTTTTGGTTTGAAACAAAGATATCCGCATTCCCATGCCACTGCAAACCGCCGGAGCCTGTTGTCATCAGATTTCATTAAATGTCATCAGATTTCATCGGACCGGATTCCGGCTTCCAGTCCTTCAGCTTGTTCTTTAATACCTTCATGTCCTCCGTGACTTTTCTGTATGTGATTTTGGCATAGGCTTGTGTAACCCTCAAATTGGTATGTCCGAGCATTTTGGAAAGTGTTTCTATTGGAAGTCCGTTTTCCAGACAGACGGTCACGGCGAACGTGTGTCGGGCCACATGAAATGTCACCCTTTTTCTTATATGGCAGATATCGGCAAGCTCTTTAAGGTAGGCATTGCTTTTCTGGTTCGAGATGGTCGGGAATAGGTATTCCGATTCGCCTTTTCTTATGTAAAAACTTGCTATTTTCTTGGCTTGGGGAAGGAGAGGGATGAATGCGGGGTGGTTGGTCTTGGTCCTGTACAGATGGATATACATGCTTTTGTCAGAATCTGAAATGATTTGATCCTTTCTCAACCGACAGATGTCTGAGTAGGAGATGCCTGTGAAGCAGCTGAAGATGAATATGTCACGGATGGAAGCCAGTCTAGGAATATCCAGCCGCTTGCCCATTATCCTTATTATTTCCTGCCTGTTCAGGTATTGTTTCTGGCTTTCTTCCTTCTTTATTCGGTAAGTTGAGAACGGATTGGTCAGGATAATTCCGCACCGGTATGCCCATAGGATTCCTTTTCTTACCATACTCATCATCTAGGCTGTTGTATTGATTGATAGCCTGCAGTCAGTCCTGAAGAAAAGTTCTAGTTCGTGTATCATCTGCCGGTTGAACTGTTCCAGTGGCATATCTTGTCTGCCCATTTTCTTGCAGAATTCCTCAAGCCGCCTGTAGACTAGTTTATGTCTGTTGGAATGGGACATGCTGATTTGTCCGGCATGTCCCAGCCTGTCCGCATCTTTTACCTGTTTGTCAAACAACTCTAGAAGGGAAGGCGGATTGGTTCCTGTGGCCATGAAGCGTTGTTTCAGCATGCTTGCCGTAAGCTGTTTTCCTTCTAGTTGGGCCTGTCGGTAATGATGCTGCAATGTGGAACTTACTTTGTCCAAGTATGCATTGATGTCGTGTGCTTCTGGATTCATGTCGGAAACACGCCTGTTCTGTTTGTCCCAATGCTCCTGTAGGATGGACGTCTTCAGACTTACATCTGCGGCCTTGTTGTTGACTATGATGCGGAGCATGATTGTTGACTTGCTGTCTTTTTGAAGCTTTCTACGTTTCAGATAGAAGTAGATGGAAAAACTATGTCTCATAAAAAATAAACGCAACTATATACTTTATTGTACCAACGGTTTTGTATAATTACTGGTTTACCCAGTCATGCATAATGAACAAAGTTCATTTAATTAAAGTTTTGTCTTTTCAGTAGCACAACTCTTTACTCAGTAACAAAACTGTTGGTACTTTCTTTTTTCCAGAACACAAAGTTCCTTCCTCCGTTTTCTAATTCAAACCTCACAAGAAATTCATTTACTACATCAGTTTCATAAATAGATACAAGTCCTGGTGATAATTCTATGTCTTTGATAAATTTGCAATTTCTCTCAAGAAACTGCATAACTTCACCCCATATCTCATTTGAATAATCAGCAGTATAAGAAATTTCACTCTTACCGAAATATTCACGAAGAATTTCTCGGAGTTCTGAATTTCCTACATTATCTGAAAAGCATGAGCCTATGGGGTGAAGTTCTATAGATTCTGTAAGTACGCGGTGTTCCATATTCTATTGATTTATAGAATATGTATTGATTACAGTATATATTATTTCATTTATTAGTCATTTATTTGTATAAAGTTAATTTCCAAAGTCTAAAGTCATATATAAAGAACCATGATGTCCAAAATTTATTGTATCTATATATGTACGATTAGTAATTGTACTATTAGCTTGAACTGTTAAATTACCAGACTGTTTTTTATTATTATATTTAATTGTGAATTTAACTTGTTTAGAACCTGAAAAAGTTCCTTTACAATCTAAATATAAATTATCAAACGTGAAATATGATGAATTATCTGACTTGAAATTACTGTACTTATTACATGATTGAGGTGGATTTAAAGTAATATAATTAGATATTCTTCCCACCCCATTAGCTAATCCTATACCTAATTCAGTTATCTTATTCTCCAACCAAGTTCCATTAATAGTAATATACGCACTATAAGCAATTGAATAATTAGGAAGTGAAATATCACTATATTTAACTAACTGATTATCTTTATATCCACCCAACTTAGAACCATCTGCACCCATAACAACCGCTCTTGCTTTTGTACAACATTTATTAGTATCAACACTTCCACTATAACCTAATTTTGATTTTGCTTCACTTTCAGTCGCAATACCATTCGTTCCTGTAGCCATAATATCTATTTTTAATTGTTTGATAAATTATACAGAAAGACTATCCATCCAATTTCAGAAAAAACAAGAAAATTCATCAATGAATGATTTTTTAACATTTAAAATGCAATTTCCGGAATGTGGCGAGTATAATTCTCAAAACAAATAATAAATAGAGAATTATATGATAACATTCCACTCATTACTTCACATGATTGATACTCTGCATACCGAGGAGGATTGCAGAGTATATCTGGAGAATATGCGGTGGAATGGAAAGCCTATTTGTCCTCATTGCGGTTCAATATCTGAACATCATTATAAATTGACTAAGGATGGAAAGTTTGAAGGTCTTTATAAATGTAAGGATTGCCGTTGCCGATTTACTGTGAGACAAGGAACTATGTTTGAAGGCTCCAACCTTCCATTGAAAAAATGGTTCTATGCTATTTATCTGTTCTTGTCACATAAAAGAGGTATCAGTAGTTGTCAATTGGCACGTGATATTAATGTGACACAGAAAACTGCATGGTTCATGCTGCATCGTATTCGTTACAATGTAAAGGATGATGATGCAAACTTCAATGATATGACACAAGTTGATGAAACATATATTGGTGGAAAGACAAAACGCAACAGGGGTGGACAAGGTCGAAGCACTAAACAGAAAACGCCTGTAATGGGACTACTTTCTGATGGCTTGGTTTATGCAAAAGTTATCAAAAATGCAAGTTCTAAAGTTTTGCTTGGTGTTATTGATGAACTTGTCAGAAAAGGTTCCACGGTTATTTCTGATAGTTGGAGTGGCTACAATAAAGTCAAAAATGAATACATACACGAGGTTGTAGAACACAGCTTAGGAATATATGTAAATAAAGATGGATTTCATACCAATTCTATTGAAGGGTTTTGGAGCCAACTTAAACGTGGTATCATAGGTATCTATTATTTGGTAAGTCCAAAGCATTTGCCCAAATATTGCAAAGAGTTCGTATTTAGATACAACACTCGCAAAGAGAGCGACAGCAACAGATTTAATGCGTTCTTACAACAAAGTACAGAACGTCTATACTATGGAGAACTTTTGGAAAAACCTGAATGGCAACTAATAGGTTAATATAGAACCCCTAAAATATAAAGTCCAATCACATTTCTTTGTGGTTGGACTTTTTTATGTTTATAACATATTTAAAGAGGACATCATTCCTTATTGTTTATGGCAGTCTGTGATATGTCACACAATTCTTTTGTCTATCTCACTCTTTTTCATTACATTTGTACACAAACAAATTTAAAAGGAGGTCAAAAAAACAGACATAAGAAATAAAAGACATATTGCAAGCAACTTGTAGACAAGTTATTTGGCTTAGCTAAATCTGGTAAATTTCGTGAAGTTCCAAGTAATAAGTCGAAAGGTCGGTTTGTACCCTGAACAAGGGCGCAGACTGCTTTTCCTTATTTGAACTTCGAGGTTTTACCAGAACCCAGCTAAGAGAATGAGTGAAAAGTTTAGGCTGTGTCCTTTTCTTTTTTCAAACAAGAAGTACAAACTTAAAAGCTTTAAATATGGATTATAAATTGGAATATATGGAACGTCTGTTTGCTAAGATAAGCAAGAAAAAGACAGAGTCTTATGTCATAAGTAGAATATGGCATCAATTAAACGACGACCGTGTTAAATTTGTCGTTCAGCAATACATCAGAAGAACACATGACAAGTATGCACTTGCAGACTTATATCTTCCTCAACTCAATATCTTAATTGAAATAAACGAGCCCTTTCACAAAAACAATGTTGAGGTTGATAAGATTCGTAATGAAGAAATAATCAATACTACTCATGCACAATTATTAGTTGTTGATTGTGATAATGATATTCAAGAAATTCACCGTCAAATTTCCATTATAGTTTGGGCTATAAAATTAACGATACAACAACTAGGTGAGAAATTTCAGGCATGGGATGACGTAAGTACTCTTTCAGTGGAATATCATCGAAACAAAGGTTATTTGAAAGTCGAGGATAATGAATGCTTGCGTACTACAGAGGATGTTGCAGCGATTTTTGGGACTGTTGCAAAACATCGAGGTTTCTTACGTGCATCAGGTGCAGCTATACCAAACAAGAAAAATGAAATAGCTTGGTGGCCAAATACAGAACATCATCTTTGGCATAACGAACTTTCAGAGGATGGAATGTTCATTTATGAATATCCCAAAGTAAATGAAAAACGTGAGTCACATCTAAATCAATGGCTTTCTGCTCCCGAAGAAACAAGAATTACATTTTTACGATACAAGGATGATTTAGGATTTTGTTTCTATCGCTTTGTAGGTGTATTCAAACTCAATAAAGAAAAATCAATAAAAGAAAATAAATGTGTTTGGGAACGCATCTCAAATACTTATCAACTTAATGTTTAATCTCAAATTATTAGTATCATGTATGCATTTAAAGTAACAGCCAAGCAAAGTATTGGTGGAAAGATTGCCAAAGGAATGAGTGTACAAGTTGTTGAGAAGAACACTAATTCACCACAAATTAAAACTATTATGGAAGCTTTTAAAACTCAATTAGGCATTGAAATTAAAGGTGTATCAGTATCCACTTCATACTTTACAATAGAGAGACTTAAATAGTATAATAAGAGGGGTATTCATCAAAAAAGAATATTCCCTCTTGTCATAATAGCTTGTTATGAAATTGTTTGATAAAATTGTAATTTATATCTCTGGCTGTTTGTCATTTGTTTAGTGGTTGATAGTAGCAATAGTTTGTCTGCTGATATTAGCATTACTACCATAAAACATGTATGGTATATCTATTACACATTCAGCAAAACTTTAATTAAATGAACTTTGTTCATTATGCATGACTGGGTAAGCCAGTAATTATACAAAACCGTTGGTACAATAAAGTATATAGTTGCGAAAATAAATATTAATTGTGTCCATATCACAGACGGATGCATAGGACACGGATAAGACATAGATTATGGTTTTGAATGGAATGTAATTGTTGATTATTAATAGTTTTAGATTAAATGAAATAAGAGAAGAAAATAAAGTAAATATGTAGTTTTCAGATATTTGTTTAGGTCATAGAAATAGGTTCGGATCCGCCTGGGGCCCGAACCCAGAGCCCCAATCTGCCTTGGAGTAATTGGATGGTATGTAATGTGTTTATTATCAAATGTTTGCATCTTTGTAGTTCGGCATTGCTTACAAAAATAGGTTCAATTCCTACATTATTTGCTGGTAAACCTTGTAGGATATTAGCATTCAACCAGATACATCAGACTGCTAAGTGCGGACTTTTCAAATAACCACCTCTTTTCATCTGCATCAGAGAAGAATTTGACGTTACGGAGGTAGTGTTCTTCGGCTCGCCGGAATGGACAGGAAAAGTCGGTTATTTCCGTTCCTTTGGGGAAATCTTACATTCCGCAGTTTTAGCATGTCCGTTTACATAGGTACGGGCTTCTTCACGGAATCTTTCACGTTCCGATGTTCCAAGTTTGCCGAACTGGGAATCTATGAGTTCGTCGATGTTTGTTAGACCGTTTTCTTTCAAGGTTTCTTTTTTTTGCCTTCATATTTCAAAGATAGTTCTCTTGATTGAAAAGGACAAGTTTTATGGTGCAAAATTGTGAAAAATATCGTATTTATATTTGTCATCCCTACATTATAACCTTAAAAATATGAGATTATTTGATTTTTCAATCAATTTTCTTTAAATTTGCTATATTTAATACTCAAAGTCCTTTGTATTTTTATGAAATGGAAAAACATCAGCATATTCATAAGCAGCACGTTTAATGATATGCAATCAGAACGAGACTACATCCGTAAATTTATTATCCCACGTCTGAACGAAGAACTTTACAAACACCAGATTAATGTTCAGGTTACTGATTTAAGATGGGGAATAGACACTCATGAGGTGAATGAAGCAGAACGTGAATCAAAAGTATTGCATGTCTGCATGGACTCTATCAAAAATACCCGTCCATACTTCATTGCATTACTAGGTGAAAGATATGGATGGACACCATCAGAAATACGAATCAATCAGATAAAACAGTCACTGGATGATAAAGAACGTGCTTTAGTAAGCGATGTTACCGAAAATCTGAGTGTTACTGAGTTGGAGATAATTCTAGGAGCTATAGGCTCACCAGAGATGTTGGAACACAGCTTTTTCTGTTTCCGTACCCCATCATCCTACAATAATATACCTTATGAAGAAGTATCTAAATATGTGGATGCTCTTAACGACACTCCGGATGGGAAGATTAATTCACAGAAACTTGCCAGACTGAAAAATAAAATCAACAAGATTTGCGCTGATAACAACTGTTCCGAACGGATTATTCATTATAATGCTTATTGGGACGAAAAAGAAAACAGATTCAGCAAATTACATGATTTTGGTGAACAGTTATACGACAGGCTTATAAACGATATAATGAGCGACTACGAAAGTAATCATGAAGAAGATTCTCCAATAGTAGAGGAGTGGAAACTTCTTGAGTCTTTCATATCGGCCAATATGGAGAATTTCTTGGGCCGTAAAGAACTACTAGAAAAACTCTCTCAATTTATCCTCGACAACCGTTCTGCATCTTCCATACTTAAGGGTGTTAACGGTATCATATTATCTGGTGATTCTGGAAGTGGAAAAAGTTATATATTCAGTGCTCTTTACGATAAGCTCAATAAATTATCCGATGAATATTCATTGTTTATTCTTCCTCATTCAGCAGGTATTTCCCCTCAATCCGTCAAAGTAAAGGAAATGATACGTAATTGGAGTTTCATCATTAAATCATTTCTGAAAGAGGATGTGGACAATATCGAAGTCAATCCAGAAAACTTTAAGCAATTACTTCTCAAAGTGCAGGCTAAAGGATACTTCCCTGTAATCTTAATAGATTCGCTGGACAGTTTCTTATCAGGAGATTTTTCTGAGATTTTCAACTATATTCCATATAATATACCTTTTGTCTGCACTTCTCTTCCGGCATATGTAAACAGCATTATAAGGAATCATGGAAACTATCGGTTAATGAATATCGATTCTTTCAGCTTCGAAGATGCCGTATCAGTAATAGAAAGCTCATTGAGAAAGAATTATAAAGAGTTGTCGGAAAATCTGAAAAAAGAAATCATTAATATCACTAGCGAGAATGGGACTCCGGCTTATACCTCACCGTTTTGGATTAAAATGTGTATGTCCATTCTGATGGAGCTTGGAGCAGAAGATTTCCAGAAAATACACAAGGAACAGTTCGAGAAAGAAGATCTAAAAATAGAAGCTTATCTTCAGAAAATAATTAAATCATTACCTGCAACTCCTGATAAACTGTTTGAATATTTCCTACAGTTGACTTCGCATTATTTTGATTCTGAAATAACCATGAAATCACTTACTTTCATGGCTATATCACAATATGGAGTAAATGAAAGTGTATTATCCAATCTCATTGGAGATAAATGGAATCCACTGGAATTCACCAGTCTCAGATATTGGCTACGTGACTTCATCCGTCATTACGGAAACAGCGATAAATGGACTTTTACACATGCCATATTGAAAAATATTCTTTTACATCAGGATGAGAAGTTTGTTGATGAATGTAAAGATGCATTTGTTGATTATTTAATAAAGAAATCCGGTAACGGAACTGAAGAGGATGAGTTTATATCCCAAATAATCAATGGGATGGATTGTGAAACATTTCATAAGTACATACTAAAAAAAGAAGACGATTATCACTCTGTTATTAATGCTATAATGCGGTTCTCATCAGATAACAAGAAACAGATAGTAAATTTCCTTGACAAATATCTATCATCCTATTATATAGAAAGGAATGAATGGATAGAAGATCTGTTTTATCGTCTGAAATATCAATTTGACCTTAGTGATATAAACGATGAGCAGACTGAATATTTATGTAATCTATGCAGCCTTCCATATAAATATTTCAAATATGACGATATCTTCGGTGGAAACAGTGAAATTCTTTCCAACTATTTTTATGCACACTTACATATATTTGAACTATATGAGCATCATGACAAATTTATTGACAGAACAGAGGAGCTTTTCCTGAAAATTAAAGGTGAATATCTCATTAACAAAGAGTTATACGGTAAAAAAATATTAAAACCTAATTATATCCAATACCTTTATTCCTATTGGAAAAATTATATCAGAATATTGGACAAAAAAGGTAGATATAACGACAGCTATAAAGAATTATATAAGCAGAATTTTGAAGAACTGTTGAGCGAAGTGGAATGGTTCGCTGAAAACATACATGATTATTATAGAAAATATTACATATACAATTATATTTTCAATTTCACTTTCAGTAAGTTCAACAATTGTTTGACAAATGAAGAACTCGTTGAGTATGCCCAAAGAATTCATACAGATTTTCTGAAATTAGAACCTGATAATTATGACGAAGATTTCGATGAAAGCGCGCATGAAATGATACAGCAGTACATTAAAATGTTTGGGGATGATCAAATTACTCCAACTCCTTTATTGGAACGTTATAATGTAGATATCAATAAGAACAAGGATTTCAAACCTCTGACTAATACACGGCATAATGAAATTGAGGATGATGAGGGAACAACAGGTTATATTTCGATATTTAATGATGGAGATGAGGATTTTAATCCAGATGAGTGGCAGGAAATTGATCCAGAAGATTTCTTCAGCAACGGAAGCGAGGAAGAAGATGACGACGATGACAACGATAAAGAGAATACTGATATTCCCACATTAGATGAAATAGAATATGCCCGAAATGAACTGAATAGTTATATCTCAATAAGTCCTTTGCATGAGATAAATAATGAACAGTCGTATAAAGTATTGGAAAATTATTACAGCAAGATGAAAGCTGTTGCCGATTTATACTTCCGTGCCGGCAACAAAGATGAGTCTCTAAAACTGATGAAAATAGCAGAAACACTTATTGTAAAAGTAATTTATGACATGGGCAACAATTATGTTATAGAAGAGTATGAGTTAGACAATATAATAGACCTCAGCAACTGGTATGCAAAGAGGAAATGCATACAAGAACAGATTGATTTGTTGGAGGCAACATGCTTTGCACTAATGAACAGTTATTATCATCACATTGATGGATATGCCCAGAACTCAATGCTGAACAAGCTCATAAGCGTGTATGATAAATATGGAATGACAGATGAGAAAATAAATCTTCAGGAAACTATGTTTGAGTTCTGTTTCAGGCATCAGGTGGAACATAACTTTGGAGACTACGACTATTTGTACAAAGATTTAAGCTATGTACGTCCTGTATTCGAATCACTGTTCAACAATCTGAAGAAAGCCAATAAAACAGAAAAGGCTGTAATCTTGTTGGAAAAGTGGATTGAATTGTGTAACATGACTTATATAGACGATAAAGATACTGGTTATGGATATGATGACTACGATGAAACTTACGACCGTCTAGCTGGACTCTATGATGGAACGCCTACAATAATAAAGGGTATGAAAGAACGAAATTCTGTATTTTTATCGGACCCTTACATTATGGTTTGTCACGACGGTAAATGGGGCTACATAGACCACGATGGTAAGGTTTGTATTCCGTGTATATACGAAAGAGGATGGAGGGCTGACGGAGAACTCATTTCAGTACGTAAGAACGGTAAATGGGGATACCTGTCGATGGATGGAAATGTTGTGATTGATTTTATGCTGGATGTAGCTACTCCACCTCATAAAGGCTATGCCCGCATTATGGCTAATGATAATTCGGCTATCTATAAATACGATGGAATTGTTCCTATTGAAACAGAATGCGAACGTTATTACAGTTTTGCTGATGGACTTCTTAAAGTTCTGTTGAACACTAGAAAAGGTTATAGAAAAGATTTTCTTAAAGGTGACGGAACAACGTTATTATTCAACGGAGTTATGAGTGAGGTATATACGCCAAATCATGGGGTAATAGTAACTCGTAGATATGAGGATGGAGATCCAATATCCGGATTATATGATTATGACGGTAACTCACTCCTTCCAGAAAGCAAAGTATATGAGTATATCGTACCTTTTGGTAACAATAAGCTAACAATAGTAGCTGCAGGACAGTTATCTGGTTTCATAGACCGCTACGGAAGGGAAATAATTCCGCTGAAGTACAATGATGTACGCCCTTATCATGAAGGTTTAGCCGCTGTATCGCTGCCTGGCAAGAATATTTACAGTGGTTATTGGGGATTCATTGATGAAACAGGGAAAGAAATACTGCCTATAAAATATAATGATGTTGGAGATTTTCACGAAGGATTGGCTTGGGTATGTAAAGCTAACGATGACAAGGGCTTTGGTTTTAAGGGGGGAAAATTCGGATTTATTGACAAAAAAGGCAATGTGGTTATTCCATTCATGTACGATGATGTTTCTTCTTTTTGGCATGGAAAGGCTTTAGTATTTCTGAATAACAGATTCTTTTATATAAATAAGAACGGAGAACAGATTAAATGACTTTTTACTGAAAAATATTGATTAATAGGGGCACTATAAAATATTTTGTGTAAATGGGAAATACGGGATTCTGGTTGAGTTCCGTATTTTTATTTACCAGATTTGCAAAATAACGAAGATTATGAAAAAAAAGAATCAAGTAGTGCCTGATAAGGTATTAAGTAAAGAGTTCCTTAGCCAGTTCAAGACAGAAGCCGATGTGAGCAAGTTTCTGAAGCAGTTGCATGCGCAGGTATTGGAAAAGATGCTTGAAGGCAAAATGGATGCCCATTTGGGTTATGAAAAGAATTCTGTGGTAGTAAACAATACTGGTAATTCACGTAACGGTAGCTATCCGAAGAAAATCCAAACCGAACATGGGGAAGCTGTCATATCCATTCTACGTGACCGTAACGGTCGGTTTGAACCGATAGCAGTGCCTAAACATGAAAGCTGTGGACTTTCCATTAATCACGACTTAATCATTATTCCGCAATCAACGGTAAACACTCTGAGATGCAGCGGTCATATTCTTTGGTTCCTTCATCTAATTGATGGTAAGGGCGGATATCTGTATGGACAAAGCGTTTTGTCTTATATTCCTTGCGTACGGCCTTATCCTTGCAAAGTTCTTCTTCCTCTGGCGTTGGCTTACGATAACCTAGAAGTAGTTTTTCCATATTCCAACGGTTATGTTCCACTTCGGCCATCAGTTCAACCTGTTCGAGTGTCAATTGCAGAGGCAGTGTTGTGCAAAAACCCAGCGAACGTAGTTTCAAATCTATGGAATCTGCGCAATAAAGGTTTGACCATTGGAGAGCTACTGGTAATTTATTCCATCCGTTTATCAATTCGGAGTCCGAGGGACAAGAGGAAGGACCGTAACCAAACTTATTTTTATAATCGTAAATGTAATTGACTAGCTGTGCTCGGTGGGTACTATGACGGTCTAAATCGAAACAATTGGCTAACATGCCAAATGGATATACATGAGAATATCGGTTTAGTTGTTCTTTTTTAACACGATTATTAAGCATATCAAGTAATGCGCTCGAAGTTTCTTGTCGGACAAAGACTGGGATATTCTTGTCATAGATTATGTCAGGAAGATAGAGACCCATGGGCATACTTTGTGGTGGAAAGTTCAGGCAAATAGCGATGGATAATTCTTGTTGCGGATCTTTGGCCCATTGAGCGAGCAACGCTTGAATTGCTGGATTCTCAGCACGACCTTTGATAAATTCAAATTCTATGTCAAGGAAGTTTGCGTTTTTTTTATACACTCGATTGGGCGGGATTGTTTGGATCATCCCAATCTGTTCCATGTGTCGGTAATAGCTTAAAGAAAGATCGAAGTAATGGCGATAACGTCCTCGGAAAAAGTTCATCTCCTCGTCGGCGGCCGCATCAATAAATGTGATTCGACTTTTTAATTGTTGGTCACGGCAGAAATTTGGAAAATGAAGCAGGTGTGCAGCTTCTACACCTAAAGCCACTCCCATCCGACTCATGCCAATGATGACAAAGTGAATGTATCGGTCACTTTCCCATGTAATTGGTTCTCGGTCCAATGCGGGATATTCTACTTTTGCATTCCCTTCTCCGTAATGTCGTTTTACCAATAACTTTTTGGCCCATTCCTCATAGAAATTGAATGGCCGGAAATCAATCTGCTGGCGCCATTCTTCTGCCAAATCCGATACTTGGAAGGCTGCATACGTGGTCTGATATTCGAATAATACCGACACCGTGATGCGTGGACAATTTTGTTTCTTTCGATGGATTGCTACGATTTTCTGTAGTGAGTCAATATTAAGCGAATCATGGTCGTATTCATTCGATTCTCCAATCAGAAAAATTTCGCGGGCACTGGTTGTATAGAGTTTTTCCAGTTCTTCGGTCGAATTACGTTGAGCGTGCAGAACCAGTATTCGTTTTTCCTGCTTGATGTCAAGTACGGTATGGATGCGGCTACACACTTCGGAAGCTGGCTGTATGCTTTGAATTAGTATGTAACAATCTTCGTATTGAGAATCGGTACAGATTTGTTGTATGAGCATTGGAACCATTTCATCGAATCCGATAATCACTACATGGTTTTCTAGGGGATAAGAAATGTTGCCCTCGCGGTAACGTTCCACGTGGCGTTCCAGCATGTTTGATACTACTGAGATTAGCAATCCTGTGAAAAGCAATAATCCCAAAATGGCTACAATCAATGAGAACCAGCGTAGTTCTGCTGGCACATTAGCCACACTGCCTGGATCGATAAAAAGGCAAATCAGTTGTAATAGGCGTCCCATCGGAACATCATTGCTTGAGGTCGGCTGGGAAGTGTCAGTGGGTTCCGGAAATACAAAGAACCAGCTAATCAGATAGATTATGCCGAAAAAGAGTAGTAACACACCGACCAACCAGATAAACTGTTTACGTCCGCGACCTGAAAAGGTTCGGTCAAAACGAAGTGTGAAGAAGCGGATTAGTGAGTTCATAGGTAATGATTTAAGTAAGGATAGAAATTACTTTATTTCCTTAATTTTTTTGTTTAACTGTTCTATTTCGAGCTCTTTACGCTTTATTTCAATCTTGAGATTTTGTAATTCATTATTTGCTTGTTCATTCAATATCAACTCTTCACGACGAACGGCTTCACGATAGAGTGATAATTCCGTCTCAAAAACTTCTTTACGACTATCTGAATAGATTTTCAATAGATGTTTGCAATAGTACCCTAACCAGCACAAGACACATATACCAATAATGGTTATTGCAGTGAGAATAAGCCAAGAGTTATATTCGAAATGGGATGCTATAATTAGTGCTGCAATAATAAGAATAGTCATTATGATAGTTCCTCCCATTGTCCAATAGAATCCGTGATAAATGTGTTTAATTCGGTCAAGAATACCAAATTCATTTAATTCCACATGAGATTTGCTTATTTTAAATCCGAGTTTTAAGATTAATTTAAGAGTTTGAATGGCAGTCTTCCTGTCGTATTCACGTTCTGATTCAGATAGTTCATCATATGATACCAAACCGGGATGAGTTTTATGTTGATCATCACGTTGTTCACCATAATGCCAGCCTTCGTTAAGGCGAGCCTTTGCCCATACATCATGGACGTTACGTGCCATTTGTTCGGTTAGTTCATTTAGAGCTTTAGGTAACTTTATGTCATCTGTATTAATAGGTGTAGGAGTATATGTTTTCATATCATAGATATTAATTATTAAATTTTTCGCAAGAATAAAAATTGTCAAATTCTTTACATACAAAAATAATAATAAAATATGAAAATATACTCACTTTTGTTATGATATTTGGAAAAATGAAGTAAAATAGTTACTTTGTTTCCTTATTTTTCTGTGTATTATTGGAAATAGAGAGATTGTAACTTGGTACTATAAGAAGTCCATTCCGAAATTCAAAATACTCTTCATTGGGTTATTCAATTGAAAATCCCTATCTTTACCCCGTTGGAACAAGGCAAATTCCTATCGGAAAAACATAGAAATGAAGCAGGTGCAGAAGTGGGTGCTTTTCTTGGAGGATTATTGTAATAGATTGAATATCAGTGTTGATTAAAAACTCCGTTAGTCCCGTACGCACCGCTTAAAAGTCCTTGATTCTGAATGAATCAAGGACTTTTTTTATGCTTTTCCTATTTCAGGTACTCCCTGGCAGCAGCTATAAGAGTATATTCTGCATCGAAACAAGGAAACCTATATACGGTTTTCTGCGGTTTCTTCTGCTTGTTCTACGTTTCCTGCACCGGAACCTTACGTTTTTCATGTGGGAAACGTAGGTTTCCGCAGAGAGAGCCGTACGTTTCACGGTCGGGAAACGTAAAAAGCGCTTTTCCATGTTTCTTTTATTTCATAGTCCTTTTTAGGTTATCTATTTTGATGTTAGAAATCCTCTTGTGGTAAGTTCTTCTTTTCCCATCCTGCACTGAATACCCCATCTTGCGAACGTAAACGGGATACAAGCAGGTCCAATAAAACCTTGTGTTCTCCTTGCATTTCCATATCGCAATAAACAATTGCTTTTTTACCACTTGTTTTGTGGAATAAAGCATTTAATTTTACGTTGCGGTCAAAAGACAAGACATTCATGATTATTTGTTGTATTTTATTGGACAGATTTTGCTCGCACTCCACGTGGACTGTGTATTGAAAAGGTCCTGATTCTTTTTTCTCAATCCATGTGCATAAAGGCCGGAACAGGCAATGTGTGATTAATACACAGGCCACTAAAACTGCTGCTTCTGCATATAGGCCGACTCCAGATAATGTGCCGCATGCAGCAGAGCACCAGATAGTAGCTGCTGTGTTCAGTCCTCTGACATTAAACCCGTCTTTCAGGATGAGCCCTCCTCCTATAAAGCCTATCCCTGAAACGATTTGTGCTGCCACTCTTGACGGATCTCCATTACCTATCGTCATGTCACATGAGAGTACGGTAAAGGCTGCAGCTCCTACTGAAACAAGGATGTTAGTCCGCAACCCGGCATTACGTTGCCTGTACTGCCGTTCAATACCAATTAATGTGCCCATTACGAAAGCACATCCCATTCTTGCCAAGTAATCGTAAAATAACATCATATTTTTTTTCTGGCAAAGGTATTGCGGGAATGGGGGAAGGTGGTATTAGAATATTGTTAGAGTTGTATTAAAAATGCGTTAGAATGGCTTTTTGAGATGAATTATCAGAAAAGACTTTTAGTTCTTACATCATCATGCACAAAATCAAGTGTAATGAGAATGATAAGCTATTCAATTTTTTTAGCTTCTATTGCATCATTCATTATCAGCATAAATGTTTTTCTCAGGGTATTATGACTGTTTGAAAGGAGTGCCTCTTCTGTAATCTGATAATGGGGTTCTACTCCTTTTCCTTCACGAGGTTTACCTTTGAATGTCTTTTTCGGCTTGCCAAATCCCACGCAGAAATAAGTGTCATGAGAAGTGCAGAATGTAAGTGGAGTAGTTCCAAAGTCGCCTGCTGTTTCTTCACCTACAAGAATAGCACTTTTGGATTCTTTTAGCAGGCTTGCAAGGTGTTCGGCAGCAGAGCATGTGTAGGAGCCAATCAGCACATATAGTTTACCTTTAAAAGCTTTTTTCGAGGGCAGGATTATATTTTCGCTTGGATACGGCCGTTTCAGGAGGAGAGCTGCAATTTTCTCCATATTGCGTACAAGACCTCCCGAATTATTCTGTAAATTTAGGACGATGCATGGAGAATTCCTTACCTTTTCGTATTTGAGAATGAATTCATCTGTGTCTTCATCTGTAAAACCAGATAGCGTCAGGTAGGTAAAGTGTTCTTCCTCTTGTGAGGAATCCAGAATTCTTTTCTTTTCAGACCTTCCAGTTTCTTTATTGTAATTGGAAATCAGCTGCAGTCCGTCTTTTCTTAATCCTACTTTTACCTGAAAAACGGAATCCTTCCTGCAAAGGCATAAGGTTCTGAGTGTATCAATATAACTTGAAAAAACATAATCAGCAGTATGTTTGTATCTTCCCTTCTTGGTAGATGCTGTCACATAATGCATCATACTGTCTCTCCAGGAAAGGGCGTTTATGCCGTCGATAGATAAAATTTTGTCGCCGGTTCTTATTGGCAGGTTTGTTAGGTTGACGGTTACATACAAAGAATCGCATCTCCATTCTGCATTGGCAAGAGCTGTGTATTTCTTATATCTCAGGTTTGTATGGGAGTTTTTTAGTTCGGAAAAATACTGTTGGATGACTATAAAATATTCGCTGTTGTTTTTCACGTCATTTACCATTGCAGAATATTTTTCACGTAAGGCTTTTAGGGATATCCCTTTCGGTTTAGCCAGCATATAATATGATTCAACTATATCGCATATTTCATGAAAATCTTCCAGATATTCCCCCGGTCCGATTTCTTGTTCCGCAACGAACTGATTCTTTACCTTCATGGTAAGATGATAGCCTATCCAATATTTCGGATAGTTTTTAATAGAAATATATACAGTTCCCCCAAGAATGAAAAGATATAATGCCGTTGTTATCCAGAACCCTAATATTTTTCTTTTTGTATAAATGTATATGGAAATACCTATTATAACTATCAGTGCCAGGATTTGGGTCAATAAAAATGTACTCATAATTATTTGCTTGCTACGATGGTTATTTTAACTCCTTCTATATCATTATGCTGGCTTAATCCCCATAATAATTTTTTGCAGCCAATAAATCTGTTATAGAAATCTTGGATGGGCTCCATTTCTGCCATCATCATTTCATTCTTAGGGTTGCATTCTATAATCATGATAAAACGATCATAATCATTATGTGTATTAATTAAATCTTCTCCTAACTTGTTTGTTATCTCTTTTATTCGTATGACAATTCCATCAGTAGAGGAATGTGAGAAGCATACCACTTCATTTTCATCCATAATATAGCCATAGTCGTCTCTGCTGAGCGGACCTATTACAAATCGATACTTGGTCAGGTTATCCAAGATTTGCAGTACTTTTTCTTTTTCCATAATTGTTTGTTTATTAATGACACTGCAAAATTATCTGCTGCATGCACAAAAAATCTGTGCAGTATTATGCTATTTTTGCCATAAAATTTAGAAAGCATGAAAGTTGAATTCCCAATATGGATGGTATCATTCCTGATTAGAAAAGGTCCGGCTACGCAGGAGGTCATTATTAAGGAATGGTCAAAACATATAAATGAAGAGGTCGAAATCCACAGAAACACGTTTGGAAACTATAAAAGAAAGGCTGAGGAATTGTTTGGAATAGAAATATCCTATAATGCGGTTTCCAAAGAATACTGTATTGAAGACAAATCTTTTATAACTCAGAACACGATGTACAGATGGTTGCTTCAATCTGTAGCGGCATCCAATGTTATTAGCAGAAGAAGCCGACTGCGTGATCGCATCATGCTTGAAACGACATCCGGTGGCGAAGAGTTCATTGAACCGATTACTGAAGCCATGGAGAAAGGCTTATGCATTCAGATGGTCTATCAGGCATTCTGGGATGAGCCTAAAGAAAGATGTGTGGAGCCTTATTACATCAAGCTGTTTAAGCACAGATGGTATCTGATAGGAAAGAAACGGGATACCGGTGAGTTTCGTATTTATGGTTTCGACAGAATTAAGTCTGTATGCATTTCAGATGTGAAGTTCAATTTTAAGAATGGTCCGAAAGCCGAAACGTTGTTTAATGATTACTACGGTATCATTCTGTTTCCTATGAAACAAGAGCGAATTGTTCTGAAAGTGAGCTGTGAACAAGGAATGTATATGAAGACACTTCCGCTTCATCATTCGCAGAAACTGATACGTCAGGATGATAATTACATGACATTTGAATTGTATTTGAAACCTTGTTATGATTTTGTGCAGGAATTGTTATCCTGTGGTCCGGAACTTGAGGTCGTAAGTCCCCCGTCGTTGCGTGATGAAATCAAGAAGTATACAGAAGCGATGTGTGGCATATATCACTTCGATGGAAATAGATAGGAGTAAACTATTTTCGCGGATAATTTTACAACGTTGACTCTCTGTATACCGTTTCCGCATCTAACACAATTGTCTTATTGGTCATCGCAGGATTCTCCAGCTTCTCGATGATGATTTTTGAGGCTGTTTCAGCCATTAATTCCACGGGCTGTTCTACTGCTGTTATGGTGGGGTAGATCAACTTGCTTAATTCTGTCCCCGACATGCAGGCAATGGACACATCCTGAGGTATTCTGACTCCGGTAGCCTGAAGGTAATTCTTGGCTCCCAATGCAGACATTTCTGTAAAACAAAAGATGGCATCGAAAGGAATTTTTTTCTCTACTAACATTCTTACGGCATTTTCTCCGCTGTTGAAGTCTACTCCAGCTTCTACTAAATACTCCTCCTTGAAAGGTATATTGAACTTGCCAAGAGCATCCTTGTATCCTTTGATACGTTCAAATGTATTCTGAATATAGGAAGGTCCTGTAAGGTGGATTATTTTTGTTTTACCCTTTCTTATCAGATGCTCCACCATGAAGAAAGACTTGATGTAGTCGTCAATCTTTATTTGTGAGGCGTCCATCTCGGCAATCGTTCGGTCAAAAAGAACGATAGGTATTCCTTTGTGGATGATTCTGCGATACTCATTCAGGTTTACCTGATCATGACAAATGCTCAAGAGTATACCGTCCACTCTGTAGTCTTCCATCATTTGCAGATTTATTCTTTCCACTTCCGGATTTTCCTGCGACTGCGCCAGCATTACGCGGTAACCTGATTTATTGAGATACTTTTGGGCGTATGTGATGAAATTGACGTAGAACGAAGTAATCATTTCAGGCACCACAATACCGATGGTACGGGTGCTTTGCTTTCTTAGATTGACGGCCAGTTCGTTGCGCTTATATCCTAATCTTTGGGCCACTTCCAGGATTTTGGCTTGTGTTTCTTTGCTTACATTCTGATTGTCGCCGCGTAAGGCACGCGAAACAGTCGATTTGGAGATTCCCAGTTCTTTAGCGATGTCGATTATGGTAGCGTATTTCATGGTATTCAGGGTTGAATGGTTTTAGTGCAAATATAATGTTTTTTCGGGAACGGTTGCGGAAAATGGGAACGGTTGCGGGAACGGTTGCGGAAAATTATGTTTGATTTTTCCGTGTTTTGCCGGAAACAGGGCTTTACTTTTGGATTAGAAAAACCCAAAAAATTAATAATTATGATACACATGGAGAATAAGTTTGAACAGTCGAAGGTTCCGTTTATCAGCAAACTGGCTTATGGCATGGGAGATGTCGGATGCAATTTTAGTTGGATGTTCGTAGGCAACTTCCTTATGATTTTTTATACCGACGTGTTTGGTATTGGCATGAGTGCCGTAGCCTCCCTGATGCTGTTTTCGCGCTTCTGGGATGCCATAAACGATCCTATCATCGGAGGGTTGTGCGACAAGACAAAAACACGTTGGGGAAGATACCGTCCCTGGCTTCTGTTTGGAGCCCCACTGACGGCATTGATATTGATACTGACCTTCTGGGCACATCCCGAATGGAATGACACCGGCAAGATTTTTTACATGGCAGTTACTTACTGTTTACTGGTACTGGGATATACCTGTGTCAACATTCCGTACGGAACCCTTTGTGGAGCCATGACACAGAACATGGATGAGCGTGCACAGATTAATACTTCTCGTTCAGTTAGTGCCATGATAGCCATAGGGATAATCAATATCATTACCATACCTTTGATTGAAGCCTTCGGAGAAGGGGATGCGCGGCAAGGTTATTTGATGGTAGCCGTTCTTTATGGAATCATTTTTGCTCTATGCCATATTTTCTGTTTTTCCAAGACCAAGGAAGTGATAGAGGTTCCCGTAGAGCAGAAACTGCCATTGAAAACGCAGCTTAAAGCGATAGTGAAAAACAAACCGTATTTACTGGCGCTTGTCGGGCAGATTCTTTTTGGATTTATTCTTTATGGCCGCAATGCAGATATGCTGTATTACTTTACTTATGTGGAAGGAAGTGCCTCACTTTTCTCCATGTATTCACTGGCTATTATCATCCCTTCAGTCGTTGGGGCGGCTTGTTTTCCTTATGTGTTCAAGCTGACCAAGAATAAAGGCTGGTCTGCTTCAGTATTTGCTTTTGGTACGGGTGTAACCATGATTGCCCTCTATTTCTTTGGTCCGGTTGCTACTCCTGTAGGTTTTTATGTGTTTTCTGCGCTTTCCCAGTTCTTTTTCTCGGGATTTAACACAGCCATCTATGCCATTATCCCGGATTGTGTGGAGTACGGTGAATGGAAAACCGGAATCAGAAACGATGGATTTCAGTATGCCTTCATTTCGCTGGGCAATAAAATAGGTATGGCGTTAGGCACTTCGTTGCTGGCATTGGTCTTGGGAATGCACGGATATGTATCAAATGCCACTCAGAATGAGGAGGTCGTTTCTATCATGCGACATGCGTTTAGTACGATTCCGGGAGCTTTGTGGATATTTACCGCTGTAGTCCTGATTTTCTATAAACTTAATAAGAAGCTGTATAACAGGATTGTACGGATTGTAAAACATCGGATTCTTAGAAAAACTCGCTAATATTTATCATACGATTATTATAAACCTAAAAATGAAGGAAAAATGGAAAAGAAGATGAAAGTTGCCGTAATGAACGGTGTCGGGAAAATGGGATTTGTAGAACGTGAAATACCTCAGCCAGCTGATAATGAAGTTCTGGTGAAGTTGGAATATGTAGGGATATGCGGTTCTGATATGCATTATTATGAAACCGGCCGGATTGGCGACTATGTGGTAGAACCTCCTTTCGTGCTGGGACATGAGCCTGGTGGAGTAGTCGTTGAAGTGGGGAAAAACGTGACACATCTAAAAGTTGGCGACCGGGTTGCACTTGAGCCGGGAAAGACGTGCGGACATTGTGAGTATTGCAGGGAAGGGAAGTACAACTTGTGTCCGGATGTGGTATTCTTTGCCACTCCTCCCGTAGACGGTGTGTTCCAGGAATATGTGGCCCATGAAGCGGCATTATGTTTCAAGTTGCCCGAGAATGTGGATACACTGGAGGGGGCTCTGATAGAACCTTTGGCGGTAGGATTTCATGCAGCCAACCAGGGCGGGGCACATGCCGGACAAACAGCGGTGGTGTTTGGTGCCGGCTGTATCGGACTGGTTTCCATGATGGCATTGAAGGCCGAAGGGGTATCCAGGGTATATGTGGTTGACATCATGCAGAAGCGTCTGGACAAGGCCATAGAGCTGGGAGCTACAGGTGTGATAAATTCCATGAATACAGATGTGCAGGAAGAAATAGGCCGGTTGACAGAGGGGAAGGGTGTCGATCTGGTAATAGAGACTGCTGGAATGGAAGTAACCACCCGTCAGGCCATTCATGTCACTAAGAAAGGTGCTACAATCGTGCTGGTAGGCTATTCCAAGACGGGCGAAATGACCCTTCCTCTTAGTCTTGCCCTTGATAAGGAGCTGACCTTTAAGACTGTTTTCCGTTATCGTCATATTTATCCTATGGCTATTGAGGCTGTGGCTTCCGGAAAGGTTAACCTTAAAGGAATAGTGTCAAACATATTCAACTTTGACGATATTCAGGCTGCGATGGATAAAAGTGTGAGTGACAAGGCTAATATCGTGAAATCTGTAGTAAAAATCGGGTAGTGGACTTGCGTCCGGATAAATTTTAGAGAACCATGAAAAATGTAATCGTAGGTATAGGTGAGGCGTTGTGGGATGTGTTGCCCAATGGGAAGAAAATAGGGGGTGCACCTGCAAATTTTGCTTACATTGTATCGCAGCTGGGGCTTGAAAGTGTGGCCATCAGCGCATTGGGTAATGATGAGCTTGGACAAGAGTTGCGTGAGAACCTTGACCGTAAGTACCTGAAGTATATATTGCCGGCGGTGGCATATCCTACCGGTACGGTAGAAGTGCAACTGAACGAGGAAGGCATTCCATGCTATGACATTAAGGAAAATGTAGCCTGGGATAATATTCCGTTTACAGAAGACTTGGAACATATTGCTTCACATGCCATGGCCGTATGTTTTGGTTCATTGGCCCAGCGAAGCCCGGTTTCACGTGATACAATCAACCGGTTTTTAGATGCGGTTCCGGATGAGGAGGGAAGATATAAGATTTTTGATATCAATCTCCGGCAGCATTTTTACAACCGGGAAATTATTCATGAATCGGCAATGCGGTGTAATGTGCTGAAGATTAATGATGAAGAGCTGGTTGAAATTGGAAAGATATTTGGATGGCCGGAACTGATTATGAAGGAAACGTGCTTAAAGCTGCTGGCTGACTACAACCTGAAAATCCTGATTCTGACATGTGGGGTGAATGGCAGCTATGTGTTTGAAAAAGAGTCTGTGTCTTTTGTTCCCACTCCGAGAGTTGAAGTAGCTGATACGGTCGGTGCCGGCGACTCTTTTACTGCTGTATTTGTGGCTGCTATGTTAAAGGGAATGCCTGTAAAACAGGCACATCAGCTGGCGGTTGATGTTTCGGCTTTTGTCTGTACTCAGCATGGGGCAATGCCTGTTCTGCCGGAGCAACTAAAAAGCCTGTGCAGATGAAAAAGATTTGTCTGATAGTATGGGGAGTATTTTTTACTCTCCATACATTTGCTCAGTTTCATCTGGATGCCCGGCTGTCCAATAATCATTTGTGGAGAGGAATTGAAGTAGCCGACGGAATGGTTGTGACTTCAAATCTCTCTTATACATTCTTGAAAGGACATGTTTGTGCCGGTTTCTGGGGAGGAACCAATACCGCAGGCCAATATAAAGAATTCAATAATCATTTGTCTTTTCAGGTAAAAGGCTTGTCTTTAGCTTTCTGGGATACGTATAATTTTTCTCCGCAAGCCACATATAACAATAAAGAGTTCTTTAACTATAAGGCCTCAGAAACAGGTCGTTTTCTGGATGCGATAGTGAGTTACAGATTTGAAGGGAAATTCCCGGTTTATATAAGCTGGTCTACCATTATCTTCGGCCGGGACAGAAATCTGTCCAATACTGAAAACAAGTATTCTTCTTTCTGCTATGTGGAATATCCTTTGTATACAAAAAAAGGCTGGAGGGTAGATGCGGGTGCAGGAGGTGGCTTTGCTCTGAATAAAGCAGGTGAGAGCAGTCATTTTTATGGACCAAAAGCAGGCATTGTGCATGTAAGTATGAAGGTTGCCCGAACGGTTTCCCTGGGTGGATATAAGATTCCGGTTCATGTTTGCATGGTATGGAATCCGCAAGCTAATCAGGCATATTATCAGGTAGCTGCCCAGATAATATCATTGTAAAATAAGCTACTTGAAAGAGGAGAATCCTTTGTTTGTAACTGTACTTCATAAAAACACCCCAAAAGTTTTGTTTCTAACTTTTGGGGTGCAGTTTATTTCAAATTGGATTAGCGTTTATTCAATCATTTTCTTCAAAGTATTTTTCATGACTTCATGGTCGCGGAAGTCGTTGCGGAGCTGATAGTGTCCGGACTTGTCCACCAGCACATACGAAGGAATACCGTCAATCTTGAACTGTTCGCAAAGGTACTTCCATTGCTCGTCGTTCAGACGGAAATGTTTTCCTTTGATGTTTGGAATCGCCTGTTTGTAAGTGACGAGGGGAGACGTTTCGTTGGCCAGGTAAATCCATACCAGGTTGTCGCTCTTCAGTTCCTGTTCCTTCAGCGGTTCGTTGGCACGGATAGACATGCGGCAAGGTCCGCACCAGGTGTTCCAGAAATCTACCAGGATGACTTTTCCCTTGTAGGGTGTTATGATGGCCTCGAAGAGCTTGTCTGGGGCAACTTTGGGTGTCTTTTCGATAATGGCTTTTCCTTCTACCTCCTTGAGAGCAATCTGCGCGTTTTCCAGCATTTTCAGAATCGCATCCCGATAGAATGGGTTGTGTACGCTTTCAAGTGTTTTCCGGTCGGTTTCGGTCAGTGAGATGTTCGCGGCTTTCTGTACTAAGGGTATGACCCGTTGCAGGTCTTCGGCAAAGGTGCCTTTTAGTCCTGCTTCTTCGGGCCAGGCGATGAGTGGATTGGAGATGCTGCGGGTATAGGACATGATATTTTCTCCCATCAGCAGTTGCTCGTCGGCAATAGGGAAGAGTTTGCACAATGCGGCACGGTTTTCGGCTGTCAGCGAGTCAATTTTAATGTCCAGCGGTTTGTTGCGGTCCCATTGGTTATGTACCATCCGGTAATTATATGTACGAAGAGCGTCACCTTGGGCCATAGCTTCCACAGCTTCCTGTTTCAATTTTAGCAGGGCCAGTTCTTTTCCTACAGATGGCAGGTCGCTTTGTGCGATACTGTCGGAAAGTGACTGGTAAAGTTGGACGACATGCTGGGTATATTCGGCGGCCGTCATCTTGTAGTCTGCGGATTCCTTTGAAAAAAGATTCATGCTGTAAGGTTTATCCGGATACAATACGGAAGAGGTCAGACCTGCGTATGTGCCTGTGGCATAGCATCCTGGTGCGCTTTTGAAAGGAGGAAGCTGTTTTTTCTGCGTCCGGCGGTCCAAGAGCATCTGTCCGCTTTGGTGCATGTTAATATACAAATCAACTTCTTCACCTGGAGCCAGCCAGACCCTGTTTACTCCTATTCCTGCAAGGACAAAAGCTTGTGCAGATCCATACTGCCAGAACTTGAATTCGGCCTCTCCCGTATTGGGATTGACGGGGGCGGTGAAAGATTGCTGTCCGTTCAGTAGGGTATTGACATAAAGATTCACTTCCTTTGCCAGTCCCTTCCGATAACCTGAAAGATGGACATGTACTGCGGTTTCACCCATTTTGAATAAGGGAGCGGGAAGGGAAGAAGGTACGGCCTCGTTCGCACGGATGACTTCGGCCGGGATGTCAGATGGCACGGTGGCTTCCGTTTTTCCCGTCAGGTCGATACCGAACAGCTTGAAACAGTCGTCGCAGTCGGATTCAATGAAGTCGAACGAGCGTGTATCGCGGGGGAGGGGCTCAAAGCTCAGTCGGAAGGATGCTTCTCCCGTTTCGGGCATCCAGAAAAGAGAATCGGCTTCAATGCCTTGTGTGCCTTTCAAGGCATATTTCTTGCCGTCGGCTTGCAGGTAAGATTCGGAACTGATCTTTATCCAGTAATGCGGGCGGAAATAGGCGTCCGTATAGAGCACCGTGGCCGTGTCGCTCAGTTCCACTTTCGCAATGTCGAGGGTCATGGTGTTGGCAGACTCGATGAAAGGGTTTTCTACGCTTCTGGTGACAGGTGTGTTTGCGGTGGTGCCCAGCCATGCTGTGGCGGCCAATGCCAGTAGGGCCATTTTCTTTTTCATGTGGATTCAGGTTTTATTGTTCGTGTAAATATAAGTAAAGGCAGATTAAAGACAAAGAATGTGTCTGTTTTTTAGAAATCTATATCTTTTTTCATTGTCAATTCTCTTCATAGACTCCTTCCCGCGGCAGAGGCTTGTCGAGGTTGGCTACACCTAAGGCAGTGATGGCGGTAACGGTTGCTGTATGCTCCAGGTATTCCGGGATGTTCTTGGTGAACAAATCACGTTCGGTATGCCAGATTTCCCCATAATTGAAATTATATCCTTTGACATCTTTTGTAGTGAATCCGTATGTCGGAACGCCATACGTGGCAAATACTTCTGAGTCGGTGCCACCCGCCACCTTCGGTAGTTTACGGGGCGGACGCACGGTTACTTTAAACGGAATGTCTGCCCGAATCTTCTGGATGGGTTGGGTTATCTTTATGAAATCATTATACATCGCTTGCGAGACCGCTATTCCGACGGGAGGTTCCGGCCCACCGTCACGGTTGAATATGTTGACAATCTTCGGCAACTCCTGCTGATGTTTCTTGCAATAAGCTTTCGAACCTAACAGACCGAATTCTTCCCCGGCAAAGGCGATGAAGAGGATTGTTCTCTTGGGCTTGGCTCCCGACAACGCCAGCATACGGGCAGCTTCCATCATGGGCGCAATTCCTGTGCCACAGTCGATGCCGCCTGTACCGGTATCGAAGGCATCTAAGTGTCCGCAGACGATGACTTGCTCGTCCGGGTACTTGCTGCCCCGTATCGATGCCACTACGTTGTGATATTTAATCGGTCCGAGCTTGAAATGATTGCGGATATCGAACTCCAGCAGAAAGTCTTCCCGCCGTTCTTTTACCATCTGAGCAATGATGTCGAACTGATGTCGGTCGAGCTTGATGTCAGGAACTTCCGGCAGGTTGTCGAACGTCATGCTGTCAATCATCTTCCGGTCATAGAGCGCGCGGATAGGTACCTCTGATGACTGGATGAATCCTAAGGCGCCGGCTTCAACCATCTCATGGTAGTAAAGTGCCGGGAATTCCTTATAAGGAATCATCTTGTTGTTTTCACCCTTCTCCCAGTTCCTTTTTCGGAGTTCGGCATTCTTCTGGTCGATTTCTTTATTCTCTTGTTTGATAGCCTGACGGATAGAATCAGCCTGTGCCGTCCGGTCGATTGGCCAGCCGTTGTTTGTGCCGGAAATCAGTACCCAGGCTCCTTTTAACTTGAGTTTGATGCGTTCGAATTCCTGGTCGGTACGAGGCTCCATCAAAACGTGGCCACGCTGTACCCCTTTCGTTCCGGAAGTATACGAAGGAGTCGCGAAATGGAGGGTCATTCCATGGTCGTGGCTCAACAATTTTCCAAACCAGGGTCCGCGGTTAAAACCGACAGAGAGTTCGCCGGCTTCTTCCAGCTGAGCATCCAGTCCCCACTTTTTGTATTCGTGTATCATCCATTCGGCCGCATTCTCATACGCATCCGACCCGATGGGGCGTCCGCCAAAACGGTTAGTCAGTATATCCAGCTGGTGTGTGGCCTGATTATCCTGGTGTCCGATTTCAATAATCTTCTCAACGACGGCTTTCTGAGCGAAGAAAGGCTGTATCCATAATGACAAAAATGCAGTGCAGCAAACTAGTAGTTTTTTCATGTGTCAAAGAATTGAATGTTTTTGGTTGCAAAAGAAACGATAAAGCGGGTAAAATCAAAATAAAGAGTAAGCTTTTCTTTCAAGAATCTTTATAGCTTCGGTATTTCCGGTTCTATAAATACAGCGTTGTGTGTTTTTCGGTTGCCCACCGGATAAATAGAAAAAGTCCCGTAAAACATTGATTTTACGGGACTTGTCTTTAATTTCCTAGGCTTCAGCGGAGAGACAGGGATTCGAACCCCGGGTACCTCGCAGTACAACGGTTTTCAAGACCGCCGCAATCGACCACTCTGCCACCTCTCCAAAACTCTTCTTGAGAGTTGCCTTGTTTCTCAAAGGCGGTGCAAAGGTACGCAAAGATTTTTGTTTTCCAAATTTTTGGAAGAAAAAATCTATCCGTATCCTTTATTTTTTCTTTCCCGGACCTTTCTGGCAGTGCTTAAAGCCCTTTAGCAGTTCCCGGTGGAAACGCATTTCCGCTTTTTGCAGCAGATAGATTTTCTTGGCAGGAAGGAATTGTTTGTATTTCCGCACATATTCCAGTTCCAGTTCGTCGGTCGCAATGCGTGCCTGAATCACATCCTCTACAATCTTGCCATATTCTGTTTCCGTGGTATTGGGATTCTTGCCTTGACGTAGTTTCTGCCACGCTTCCTTGTTGTACGCCTGTTTTTTGTCTTGCAGCTCAAAATAGAGAGGGAAGAATTTTTGTGCTTCGTCGTTGCTCAGTCCCGCCTGCTGAATGAAAAATTCTTTCTGGCGGTTGCGGAATTCTTCTTTGCTGAATTTGGTATTCTGTGCCTGAATGCCGCTCACACACAAGATGAGCAGGAGAGTCAGGGAATAAAAAGTTCTTTTTATCATGGTTGGTTTATTTATAAATTTCCGTATCTGCATCAGTGAGATACTCGTATAGAGTATAGTCGTCCATCATGGCCTGGTCGACAATGGGGTCGATGTATTCATCGGGTACTTCTGAAAATTCCATGTCACCCATAGTGCCGGCGGCAGGCGATTGTGTTTCTTTTTCACCCACGAACATCCGCACGCTGAGCATCAGACCGCAGAACATGGCAGCCATGTACACCCAAGGTTTGACGCGTGCCCACAGCGTGAGCTGAGGTGCAGGCTGTATTTCTCGTTCCGGAAGCTTGTCCATCAGCTGTTCCGTGAAGTTGGCAAAGTAACCTTCAGGCACTGTGAACGGGTTCTCGGTTCCACATCTCTTTAATAAGTCAGTTTCTTCCTTTTTCATATTGTTGCCTCCTTTGGAAGTTAGATTCGAATTTGTAAAAAAGGTTTAATCATGTTGGTGAAAAAAATCTTCTATTTTTTTGACGGCATGATGGTAGGATGCCTTCAGTGCGCCTACGCTGGTGCCTAAGATTTCCGACATGTCCTCGTATTTCATTTCTTGGAAATATTTCAGGTTGAAGATGATGCGTTGTTTCTCGGGCAGCAGCAGGATGGCCTTCTGAAAAAGCCGTTGCGTTTCGTCGCCGTTAAAGTAAGGGTCGCTTTCCAGCTTGTTTACCAGGGCGGCATCGGCATCGTCGATGGACAGCTGGTTCTCGGCGCGCTGCTTGTTCAGGAAGTTCAGGCATTCGTTGAAGGCGATACGGTAGAGCCACGTGGAAAGCTTGGCATCTCCCCGGAAATAGTCCAGGTTGGTCCAGGCCTTGATGAACGTGTTCTGCAACAAGTCGTTGGCATCGTCGTGCGAAACCACCATGCGTCGTATCTGCCAGTACAGCTGTTCGCTGTAGGCCTTCACAATCCGTTCGAACGCTTTCCGCTGTGTCGACGGGTCCTGAAGCATCAGTATGGTTTCTTTTTCGTTATAATTGTTCATGGCGTGTGCGGGTTCGTCATTGTTGGGTAAGACGACAATCCGTTGGTTCGGTTTAATAGGGTTAGTTTTCTTTAACTTCTCAGAGTGAGATTTTCAGTCCCTCGTCGGCGGCCAGCGTGTCCGGGAAGATGGCCTGGGCTTCTTCGAGCAGGGCCTTCTCGTCTTCGTAGCGGGCAGAGAAGTGACCGATGAGCAGACGTTTCACTTGCGCGTCCTTGGCAATCCGGGCAGCCTGTGCGGCGGTGGAGTGCAGGGTCTGTTTGGCGCGGACGGCTTCGCTTTCGGTAAAGGTAGCTTCATGGAACAGCAAATCCACTCCGGTCACTTGTGCTGCGATGCGGGGCAGGTAGACCGTATCCGAGCAATAGGCATACGCGCGGGGAGGGTCGGAGGGAGTGGTCAGTTCTGAGTTGGGAATCACCCTGCCGTCTTCCAGTGTGTAGTCCTCGCCGTTTTTGATGCGGTTCATCATGCAGATGGGAATGCCGTAGAAGTCAATCATGTCGCGCCGGATGTGGTTCGGTGTCGGCTTCTCGCGGAAGAGGAAACCGCAGGTGGGCAGGCGATGACGCAGGGGAATGGTTTCCACGCTGACGGAACGGTCGTCGTAAATGACCGTACGTTCGCCGGGGTTGAAGGGGTGGAACACCACCTGATAGGGCATTCCCTTGCAGAAGAATTCCAGTTGAGGCTCCAGCAGACGTTGCAGGTCGGCATGGGCATGAATGTGGAGGTCGGCGGTACGTTCCAGCATGCCGAAGGTGGAAATCAGTCCCATCAGGCCGAAGCAATGGTCGCCGTGGAGGTGAGAAATGAAGATGTGGTTCAGCCGGCTGAACTTCAGTTTGGCGCGGCGGAGTTGCACCTGAGCCCCTTCGCCGCAGTCAATCATGAACAGTTTCTCGCGGATGTTGAGCACCTGCGAGGTCGCCTGATGGCGGGTAGTGGGCAGGGCTGAACCGCATCCTAAGATGTGTATGTCGAATTTTTCCATTCTTATGATTCAAATTGGGTGTTTCGCATGTCACCCGTCTCGGCGTACGCTATATGCATCTTGAAAGCGTTGCGCAGCGACATCGGCGTGTGGCAGGACTTTCCTTCCGAAAGTTTCAGGTAGTCCCACAGCAGTTGCTTGTAGTCCGGATGCGCACAGTTCTCAATGATGCAGCGGGCACGTTGCGAAGGCGATTTGCCACGCAAGTCGGCCACGCCCTGTTCCGTCACGAGGATGCGTACGTCGTGTTCCGTACTGTCCACGTGGGATACTTGGGGCACGATGGACGAAATCAGTCCGTCCTTGGCCACCGACGGGGTGGTAAAGATAGACAAATATGCGTTTCTGGCAAAATCTCCCGAGCCTCCAATTCCATTCATAATTTTGCTGCCCGATACATGCGTGCTGTTTACGTTGCCGAAAATGTCCGCTTCAAGAGCCGTGTTTACCGCAATGATACCCAGGCGGCGAATCATCTCCGGGTGGTTGGTGATTTCCTGCGGACGCAACAGGATGCGTTCGCGGAAGTCGTCGATGTGCTCGTACATCGTGTCCAGACGGTCTTCCGACAGAGTGAGCGAGCTGCCGGTAGCAAAGCGGATACGGTCTTTCATCATCAGGTCGATGACGGAGTTCTGTATCACCTCCGTAAACATGGAGAAAGCCGGAAGGTTCGGGTCGTCACCCAGTGCACCCAGTACGGCATTGGCAATGTTGCCCACTCCCGACTGCAGGGGCAGGAACTCCTTGGGGATGGCACCGTTCTTCCATTCGCGCAGCAGGAAAGCAGCCACGTTATGTCCGATTTGCAAGGTTGTTTCATTTTGCGGTGTAAAGGCCGCGATGTGGTCGCGGGCATTTGTGCGTACCACCCCCGTAATCTTTTTCGGGTCGATTTTCACGCTGATGTGTCCGGCGCGGTCGTTCACATGATACACTGGAATCTCTGTCCGGTAAGGCGGGTTGGCCGGAATATAGATGTCATGCATGCCGGTAAGTTTTCCCGTATGCGCTTCATTCAGTTCGATGATAACCCGTTCGGCCATCTGGAGCAGGGTAGGCGAGATACCTACGGAAGTGCTCAGGATGACTTCTCCGTCGTCCGTCAGGTCGGAAGCCTCTACGATGGCTACGTGGATTTTCCCCAGAAAACCGTAGCGCACGTCCTGTCCGATTTGCGAGAGGTGGAGGTCAAAATACTGCACCTCGTGCTGGTTGATAGATTCGCGCATGTCCTTGTTCGACTGGAAAGGTGTACGGAACGATACAGCGTGTGCCTTGACCAGTGCGCTGTCCACCTGACAGCCCGTGGCACCGCCCGTGATAAGGCCTACCTTGAATTCTTTCCCCTGTGCATGCTGTGCTTCTGCGTAGGCAGCCAGTGCTTCCGGCACGGCTTTCGGTGTACCTACCGATGAAAACCCGCCGATGCCGACGGTATCCCCATGATGAATGGTGGCAGCGGCTTCGGCTGCCGTAATAAATGCGTATGTCATGTAATAACTGCTGTTCTTTTGTTAGGTAATAGTGGAGCAAAATTAGAATTTGTAATTCAGATAATCAATATTTATGACATTTTTTCTGCATAAATGCTGCAAAAAGGCCCTTTATGCGTAAGTTAATCGAATATTTATACTGTTTAGGATAAAAAACTGCGCAAAAAGACTCTTCGAAACACAATTCCTTTTATTTTTGTGAGGATTTCACTACGCAAATGTGATAGAAAGAATATAATAACTAACTAAAATTGCTTTTACTGTGAATATGTTGAGAAAAGTCAGGCTCACGCTGGGGATGCTGTGCCTGGTATTCGTGACGCTGTTGTTCGTCGATTTCACGGGCGTGCTTCATGCATGGCTCGGCTGGATGGCGAAGATACAGTTCCTTCCGGCTCTGTTGGCGCTGAACGCCGGAGTAATCGTGTGTTTGATATTGCTCACGCTCATAGCGGGCAGGGTGTACTGTTCGGTCATTTGTCCGTTGGGCGTGTTTCAGGACGTGGTGGCCCGTCTGGGCCGGGGACGTAAGAAGATGCCCTACACGTATTCCAAACCGAAAAGCTGGCTGCGCTACGGTGTGCTGGCAGTGTTTGTGCTGGCGATGCTGTTGGGTGTGCATGCCCTGGTAGCCTTGCTTGACCCGTATGCCGTGTACGGCCGTGCGGCACACAGCTTCCTGCAGCCTTTGTGGATGTGGGGAAACAACCTGCTGGCTTCTATGGCCGAACGCATGGACAGCTATGCCTTCTATTCGGTAGATGTCTGGCTCAAGAGTCTGCCGGTGCTGATAGTGGCAGCGGTCATGCTGGTACTGGTGGTACTGGCGGCACGCAACGGACGTACCTATTGTAATACCATCTGTCCGGTGGGTACCGTACTGGGATTCTTCTCCCGCTTTGCCTTGTTCCGCATCACGATTGACAAGGAGAAATGCAACGGCTGTACGCTTTGCGCCCGCAATTGCAAGGCCGCCTGCATCGATGTGAAGAACCATGCGATAGACGGCAGCCGCTGTGTGGCTTGTATGGACTGTCTGGACAAATGTCATAGGGGAGCCATCGGCTATCGGTTTGCCTACGGAAAGAAAGCCGAAAAGGCAGAAACTCCGGCACCGGAAACAGCCGACCGTACCGCCGGACGACGCGAGTTCCTGGCCGGTTCCTTGCTGCTGGCCGGTTCAGTACTGAAAGCACAGGTAGCCAAGAAGGCTGAGGCCATCAAGATGGACGGCGGACTGGCCGACATCGTGGACAAGAAAGAGCCGGTACGCCAAACTCCGATTGTGCCTCCGGGTGCACGCGGACTCCGCCATCTGCAGTCACATTGCACGGCCTGCCAGCTTTGCGTGTCGGCTTGTCCGAACGAAGTGCTCCGTCCTTCTCATTCGCTGGATACTTTCATGCAGCCTTACATGTCGTACGAACGCGGCTACTGCCGTCCGGAGTGTACGCGCTGTTCCGAAGTATGTCCCGCCGGAGCCATCCTGAAAATTGACAAGGCAGAGAAGTCTTCTATCCAGATAGGCCATGCCGTGTGGGTGAAAGATTTGTGTATTCCGCTTACCGACAAGCAGGAGTGCGGCAACTGTGCCCGCCATTGTCCGGTGAATGCCATCACCATGGTTCCGTCCGACCCGTCGAACCCCGACTCACTGAAGATTCCGGCAGTGAACGAAGCACGCTGCATCGGTTGCGGAGCCTGCGAGAACCTGTGTCCGGCCCGTCCGCTGAGTGCCATCTACGTGGAAGGCCATGAACGCCATCGTGTACTTTAATCGGATTGTCTTACCTTTATATATAGAAAGAGAATGGACGAGAAAAAACAGATGAATCGAAGAGATTTCCTTAAAATAGTCGGCATCAGTACGGTGGGAGCCACAGCGGCTTTTTACGGTTGTACGTCCGACAAGAAAAAAACCGGCGAAAGCACTACGGAAGTGCCCGTCGGCAAGATGACTTACCGTCAGTTCCCTCCCAATGAGGATAAGGTGTCGCTGCTGGGCTATGGCTGCATGCGCTGGCCTACACTTCCGGCACCGGGTGGCGACGGCAACGTCATCGATCAGGAAGAAGTGAACCGGCTGGTGGATTATGCCATCGAACATGGCGTGAACTATTTCGACACGGCCCCGGTCTATGTGCAGGGCTGGTCGGAAAAGTCGACGGGTATCGCCTTGAAGCGTCATCCGCGCGACAAGTTCTTCGTGGCCACCAAAATGTCGAACTTCTCCAATTCCGACTATGATTTCGGAGTAAAGATGTACTACAACTCGCTGAAGAACCTGCAGGTGGACTACATCGACTATTACCTGCTGCACATGTTAGGGGCTCCCGGAAAAAGCGGCTTGCAGGGCCGTTTCCTTGACAACGGTCTGCTCGACTTCCTGCTCAAGGAGCGCGAAGCCGGACGTATCCGCCGTCTGGGATGGTCGTTCCACGGCACAAAAGAGGAATTTGACCGGGCACTGGCCATGCACGACCAGGTGCACTGGGACTTCGTGCAGATTCAGTTGAACTATTCCGACTGGCAGCACGCATCGGGGCGTAACGTGAATGCCGACTACCTGTACGAGCAGGTGAGCAGCAAGAACATTCCGGTGGTGGTGATGGAACCGCTGTTGGGCGGACGCCTGTCGAACATTCCCGACCACATCTTCAGCCGCCTGAAAGAACGCAATCCCGAAGGCAGTGTGGCATCGTGGGCCTTCCGCTTTGCCGGTACACCGGAAAAAGTGCTCACCGTACTCAGTGGCATGACCTACATGGAGCATCTGCAAGACAACCTCCGCACGTATTCTCCGCTGGTGCCGCTTACCGACGAGGAAAACCAGTTCCTGCTCGATACGGTCGACCTGATGCAGAAATATCCCACCGTGCCCTGCAACGACTGTAAATACTGCATGCCCTGCCCGTATGGCATCGACATCCCCGGCGTGCTGGTGCATTACAACAAGTGCGTGAACGAGGGCAACATGCCGAAAGACCGCATGGACGAGAATTACGTGAAGGCCCGCCGTGCCTTCCTGGTGGGTTACGACCGCAGCGTGCCGAAACTCCGTCAGGCCAGTCACTGTATCGGTTGCGGACAATGTAATCCGCACTGCCCGCAGTCCATCGACATTCCGAAGGAGCTTCACCGCATTGATGCCTACGTGGAACAACTGAAACAGGAAACACTGTGATGGACGAACTGATACGCTTGCTGAACGAAGGAAACTATTCCTGCGTGGTGCGTCAGGGCGAAGAAACCCGCACGTTCTCCCGTCGGGGCGTGGCCGACCTGTACGATTTGTATGCCACAGACCGCGCCTTTCTGAAAGGAGCCTGGCTGGCCGATAAAGTCATCGGAAAGGGAGCAGCCGCCCTGATGGTATTGGGCGGCGTGTCCCGCGTATGGACCCGGGTAGTCAGCACCCCTGCACTCGCCTTGCTCCGGAAGGGAGGGGTAGAGGTGGCGTATGCCGAAGAAGTGCCCTGCATCATCAACCGCACCCGCACAGGACGGTGTCCGCTGGAAACCCTTTGCGACGTGTCGGACAATCCCGTGGAACTCTATCCCGTGATTGAAGACTTTGTACACCGCATGCGGGAAGCCGGAGAAAAAGAAAAAACAATCTCAGAAAAATAACGAATACACATGGAAACAACCGTAAAACTTTACACATTGGGATACAGTCACGTGAAGACCTACGTCACCGCCCTGCTGTTTGTGGCTGGAAACATTGTCCTGCCCCAGCTTTTCCATCTGGTGCCGCAGGGAGGAGTCACCTGGCTGCCCATTTATTTTTTCACACTGGTAGGAGCCTATAAATACGGCTGGAAAGCCGGACTGCTGACGGCCGTACTCTCACCGTTGCTCAACTCATGGTGGTTCGGCATGCCTGCACCTGCCGTGTTGCCTGCCATCCTGCTGAAATCTGTGCTGTTGGCTGTGGGTGCCGGTCTGGTGGCAGCCCGCTTTCAGAAAGTCACCTTGCCATTGCTGTTAGGCGTGGTGCTGTTCTATCAGCTGGCTGGTACGCTGGGTGAGTGGGCACTTTCCGGCAGCTTGTTCACCGCCTTGCAGGATTTCCGCATCGGTATTCCCGGAATGCTCTTGCAGGTAGTGGGAGGATACTGGGTTATCCGTAAAATTTAAGAAAATGTAATTGATTGATTTTCAGAGGTGTAAAAATCCTCTGAAAAACGCCTTTGTGTTTGGACTAAAACGCCCTTACGTTTAAGATGAAACGCCCTTGCGTTTTACTTAAAACGTACTTGCGTTTGATCTAAAACGCAAAGGCGTTTTGTTTTGAATGCACTTGCGTTTTTTTTAAGTGTACTTTTGGCTTTGAAACGGAGATTGTTCACATAGATTTTTAGACGGAAGGGTGGGGAAAGAAAATAGATTGAATAGAGGATTTTGGGTAGAAAATAGTTCCGTAAACCAGGAATAGAAAGAAAAGCAGCCATAAATAATTTTTATAACATTAATTATTATCTTTGTATTAAATGTGTTGATGATAAAGAGGGTTTATAGATAAAAACAGAAAAATATGCACTATGGCAAAGAAACAGCAGTTAGGATATAAAGAGATAGAAGAACGTCTGAAAGTGATAAGAGATAATCAAATTCCGACAGAGGAAATTGGTTATCACATATTATATTCTTTTGGAAAAGGTGAACGTGATATAGCTCGATATAAGGAGGGTAAAGGAATATTGAAAACCTTTGAAGGACTTCTTATTAAAGGTCTATTCTGCTTTAAAAGTACTACTACGCTGCATTTATCAGAAGAACTTGAAAGCTTAAAAGCAGATACCCAGGTACTAAAAGCCTTACCTAAAATTATAGCAGTAAGTGACGGTAAAACAATGCTAGCATACGACCTCAGAGAAAAGGATACATACGAAAATAAAGTAGATAGACTTTATTGTGACTTTGCTTTTTTTTATCCGTTAATGGATGTAGAACGTGTACATTATGTAGAAGAAAGTCCTGCTGATATAAAAGCAGCCGAAAAACTCGCAAAGCTACATGATGAACTTCGTGCTTATAATGAATTCAATAGTGATGCTGATTTGCACGACCTGAATATCTTTATAACCCGACTTCTTTTTTGTTTCTTTGCCGAGGACACGGGTATATTTGAAGAGAACCTGTTCTCTGCATCCATACAACAATACACCAAGCCTGACGGTAGCGATTTATCAGAATATTTAGATGCTGCATTTAATATTATGGATTGTAATTTGAGAAATTCAGATACACTATCTATAATAAAGCAGTTCCCATACGTAAATGGAGGACTATTTGCCAAACATATCCAAATACCAAAGATGGGAGCAAAGGCTCGCAAGATTATTATAGAATGCGGTGAATTGGACTGGAAAGATATCAACCCGGATATATTCGGCTCCATGATTCAGGCGGTAGTCAATCCTGAGGTACGTGCTAACCAAGGTATGCATTATACCAGTGTGCCTAATATAATGAAGGTTATCAATCCTTTGTTTCTGGATGAACTTCGTGAAGAGTATAAGAAATTAGAGGAACAGCAGAAGCTGCTTCAGCAACAGTTGGATTTAGGGGCAATAAGACAAATAGACTATTGCAACGCTTGTGCGCCTATTGAAAAGAAATGTCGCCAACTGTTATTGCGCATATCTAAAATGAAGTTCTTTGATCCGGCCTGTGGAAGTGGTAATTTCTTGATTATCACTTATAAATCATTGCGCCTGCTGGAAATGGATATTTTAAAGGTAATACGCTTATGTAGACCAGGAGAACAATACCTAAACTTTATAGATGGCTCTTGTATTACATTAAAGCAGTTTTATGGTATAGAATTACTGGATTTTCCTCATGAAGTAGCCATGCTTTCACTATGGCTTGCTGAGCATCAGATGAACCGTAAGTTCTCTGATGAATTTAAGGTAAATACACGTGCATTGCCTTTGCATAATATCACTCAAATAGTATGTGGTAATGCTTGCCGTATTGACTGGAATGAAGTATGTCCTCATGAGCCAGAAGAAGAGGTATTTGTATTTGGGAATCCACCTTATTTGGGTAGTAGAAATCAAGAGGAGTTTCATAAAGATGACATGATGTATATATTCAAAAATGATTATAAAAATCTTGGAAATAAATCCAATCTCTCAAAAATAGTATATATAATGATTTGAAATTCAGTGTGTTGAAAATTTTATAGTTTTAATTGAGGAACAAATAAGAAACAAAATTGCTAATTAAAGGCATTTCCCGATTTTTTGTTTTCACTCTGTTTCTTTCCTTGCACTTACTTATAATCGGGACTTCTTGAACCAGCTTCCTACCAGAATTTTTTTCCTCGTCCGACGGTTGTATTTGAACTTCCAAGAACCATTGCAGCCAAAAGAAAAGCAAGCCTTCTTTAATTCATACAAAGATAAGGAAAAACTTATAGGCAGGCAAATTTGTCTGCCTAAATATAGTTTACTTTGA